>Ga0209212_1000033_pt1 | contig 290787 bp, 284 predicted proteins | sample RifGroC2_FD_183996 | JGI IMG/M metagenome (GOLD analysis project Ga0209212, IMG submission 183996) | Groundwater microbial communities from Rifle, Colorado, USA - Groundwater C2 (SPAdes) (version 2) | ecosystem: Environmental > Aquatic > Deep subsurface > Groundwater | place: Rifle, Colorado...
TCCATATTAACTGTCATAGGGTACTGGCTTACGAATTACCCCATATCTTAGCAGATTTAGCCCCTTCAAGCTCATCTTGCGTTAGAATGGGTATTCATTTCAAGCTCATGTTGCATTGGAGTAGACTTACTCTTGCCAAAAGCTAAAATGCCTGTTATACTGTCTTTACAACTAAGAAAGTCCTAATCTAGCCCGCCACTAAGCCAAAAGTGGATAGGCTGGAATGCTCCACTAAAAGCAAGGATTTTCTTGTTTGGTGGATTTTTTTATAATTAATTTAAGCAAAAAAATTATGCAGTATGAACTGTTTTACCTTATTGGCGAACGCCAAGAAGCAAGCCTGCCTGCAATTAAAGAAGGGGTTAATGCAATCCTAGCTTTGGAGAAAGCCACAATGGTCGGAGAAGAATTGAGCGAAAAAAGAAAACTCGCTTATGAAATCAAGCACCAGAACAAAGGAACTTACATCACCCGTCGCTTTGAACTTCCTGAAATTGATTTTTGGGCAGATGAAGCAAATGGAGAAAAAGAATTTGGAATCCAAGCTATCACAAATAAATTGAATTTAAATGTTGATGTGCTACGTTTTTTGATTGTAAAAACTCAAGATCTTCCAGACCTTGGTGCAAAGGATCGCCGAAAAGCAAAAGAAGCTGCAAATAACACTGGACGCCCAGCTCAACGACCACAGCAACGAACTGAAAGACCTGGAAACAACAATTCTCGCCCAACAATGCAACGACCAACTCAACGTCCAACAGCAACAACTCCAGCAGCTCCAGCAGCTCCAGTTAAAAAAGTTGAAACAAGCAAAGAAGAATCAAAGAATATCGACAAACAACTTGATGAATTATTGAATATTTAATAAAAATACTAATACGCTAATGCATGCGTATGATGCAAATATGCAAATGACGCGAATGAAAACAATTCGCAAATTCGTGTATTAGCATTAATTCGCATAATTCGTATCACAAAAGTATGAATTTAAACAAAGTTCAACTCATTGGACGTTTAACTAGAGATCCAGAACTGCGAACAACTCCTTCTGGTCAAACCGTAACCACAGTCGGTATCGCTACTAACAGAACTTGGAATGACAAAGCTGGACAAAAGCAGGAGAAATCAGAATTTCACAACATTGTAATTTGGGGACGTTTAGCTGAAATAGCTGGACAATATCTAACCAAAGGACAAGAAGCATACTTTGAAGGAAGATTAGAAACTCGTTCTTACACAGGTAAAGACGGAGTTGAAAGAAAAACAACTGACATCGTGGCTGAAAATATGCAAATGGGACAGCGCGCACAAGGATCAGCAGGACCAAGACCAGCACCAATGGCAATGGGAGCAGCAGCCATGGCACCTCGTCCAACTGTTCAACAACAAGCACCTATGGCTGAAGAAATTCCAACCATTAACCTTGATGAAGAACAAGACGAAGTAAGACTTGAAGACGTACCTTTTTAAATTTATTTTCAATAAATTTAAAAATAATTACGAATTTTGAATTTCGAATTTCGAATAAAATCAGAATGACAGAATGTTTGAAACATTAAATCATTAAGAATTAGAAATTGATTCAAAATTAAAAATTAAGAATTAAAAATTAAGAATTAAAAATTATTTACCCCAATATGGAAAGAAAACAATGTTATTTCTGTGATGAAAAAATGGATAAGATCGACTACAAAGATGCTTACCTGATTCGCAGATTTATGAACTCACAAGGAAAAATTTACCCACCAAAAAGACACGGGATTTGCACAAAACATCAGCGAACACTCGCTCAAGCAATTAAGCGCGCTCGCGTGATGGCATTAGCACCTTTCGTTGTTAAATAGAAATTAAGTTCTTAAAGTTCTTAAAGTTATAAAGTTCTTAAAGTATCTTGGATTTGCATTTGCATTTTCTTTATAAACCTTATGAACCTTACAAACTTTACAACTAACCCATGTTAGGAATAAGTGATATCAAAGCAGGAAAAAATATTCTTTGGGAAGGTTCTCCATATGTTGTGCTGTCTGCTGAGCATTCCAAGACGGGACGCGCAGGAGCAGTGCTTCGAACAAAGTTGAAAAACCTTCTTAATGGAAGCGTACTAGAAAAAACCTTCAACGGATCAGACAAGGCTGACGAAGCTGATATGTCAAAATCCAAAGCTCAATATCTTTATGCTGAGCAAGATGGTTTCGTTTTTATGGATATGAATACCTATGACCAATTTTCATTGGCCAAAGATGTTATTGGCGATGCATATTTATATTTACTTGAAGGAACTGAGGTAAGCGTACTTAACTTCAATGAGATCCCCGTTAACATAGAGTTGCCAATCAAGGTTACTCTCGTCGTTACCGAAGCTCCACCAGGAACTAAGGGCGACACATCTTCAGGCGGAGACAAAGTTGTAACCCTCGAAACAGGCCTCAAAGTTACAACTCCTCTTTTCGTCAACGAAGGAGACAAGATTATTGTGAATACTGAAAAAGGACAATACGTGTCTAGGGCATAGGAATTAGGAATTAGGAAATTAGGAAATTAGCTTTTAGAGAATACATAACATAAAAACCATCCTCGCGGATGGTTTTTATGTTGTGTATTTATTCAATTTTTAGAAGAGTCCGATTTGTCCAAATAAGGTAAAGACCATAAGTGGAACTAGTGCGATTAGCACTGCAAAGTTAAATTCTTCATTTTGTGTTTCGTCCTTGTGTCTTTTTGCGCAATGTACGCATTTGTGGGTTTTTTCCATTTTTGTTTTTGTTGCTCCCCCGAGCAAAATTTAATTAAATTAAAGAAAAAACGGGCTTTGACACCCGTTTTTTATCTTCATAAATCCATTATACACCCAAAATGGACTTTTGTCAACGGGTCTTTAAAGTTATAACGCTACTACTTTAGCTTTCTCTGCAATTTCCTTGAAAATTTTGTCAGCAGTTTTTTTATCTTCTCGCAGAAATGCTTTGGCACTTTCGCGACCTGCACCAAGTTTGATGTCGCCATAAGAAAGTGAGTTGCCAGATTTTTTAACTACCTCAAATTTCACACCAGCATCAAGCAAATCTCCCGCCATTGAAATTCCTTCGTTATACATAATATCAAATTCTGCAGTTTTAAATGGTGGCGCAACTTTATTTTTCACAATTTTAACTTTCACACGATTTCCAACAACATCCTCGCCTTTTTTAATCTGAGCAGCACGACGAACTTCCACGCGAACTGAAGAATAAAATTTGAGTGCTTGTCCGCCAGTTGTTGTTTCCGGATTACCAAACATCACACCAATTTTCATACGAATCTGATTGATGAAAATTACTGTTGTGTTTGAGCGTGCAATAATTGCAGTCAATTTCCTAAGAGCTTGAGACATCAGACGTGCTTGTCTTCCCACGTGCTGGTCTCCCATCTCTCCTTCAATTTCAGCCTTTGGCACAAGCGCGGCCACCGAGTCAACAACCACAACATCCACCACGCCTGAGCGTACTAAAGATTCAACAATGTCCAAGGCTTGTTCTCCATTGTCTGGCTGCGAAACCAACAAGTTCTTAATATCCACTCCAATCTTCTTGGCATATTCTGGATCAAGGGCATGTTCCGCATCCACAAAAGCAGCTGTTCCACCTTGTTTTTGAGCATTAGCCACAACGTGCAGGGTCAATGTGGTTTTTCCGGAAGACTCTGGTCCATAGATTTCCACTATTCTTCCTCGTGGCATCCCACCAATTCCAGTTGCGATATCCAAAGATATTGAACCTGTAGGAATAGCTTCGATATCAACTCTTTTCACATCTCCCAATTTCATCAACATCCCCTCTCCAAACTTTTCCTGCATATCATCCACCAATTTATCAATCTCTTTTTTTCCTGCATTTTTTATTTCTTCAACCGCCTCCTTGGCTGGTTTTTTTTCTTTTGCAGCGTATGCCATATAATTAGCTTTTTAGGCTTTAGCCCTGCCTGCCGGCAGGCAGGTTTTTAGCTATTCAGCCAATAAAATTATTTTAATTTTTATTTATACTTACCACCGGTTATTTTTTCTCTTCTATTTTACCATTTGCGTCATACACGATGTCTCTGACGACACCATTATCACTGCTCAATATTCCAAGGTCTTTTCCATTTATTTTTACAAAAGTTTCATTGCCTTTTCCAGAGGTTACACTGATTTTTTCATTAGCGTTGAAAGTTTGCACAGACTCTGGCAGTAAAACTCCACTATAAACCAAATTGCCATCAGCCTCAATTGACATCCAAGTTGGATTTGGACTTACATATATTTCCAATGAAATTGGATTAATAGATGCTGCTTGGTCAATTTGATTTACCTCTTCAGAATTTACTTGTTCATTAACGACACTTTGAAAATCAGCATTTACTGAAACAGATTTAACGTCCTCTTTGTTGAATTTACTCCTAGCCTTAACATTGATCACATTTAAACCTGGTTTTAAACCCACATCCTCGCTAAATTCTCCCTTTTCATTAACCAAAACTGGTTGCTCGTTAATAAAAATCAAAGCTCCCTTCTCAGCCACACCTGTCACATGTGTTGAACTTCCAATTACCGTGGAGCCATCAGCGGGCTTAATGACATTCAGACGCGGCTTTGAGACAAAATTATTTACCTCTATGTACAGATAAATAAAACTTGAAACAACAACTAGTAAAATCGCGCTGACAATTATCATTTTCGGTGTGATCACAAGACTTGAAAAACCCAATGGCAGTGATGTCCCGTCATTTTCAACAACCTTTTTAATGTTTTTATGAATTCCCTTTTCTCTTTCAAATTGTTTAATCAAGGCCAATTCGTTAAGACCCATAAAAATAGCGTAGCTTCTGAGAAAGCCTTTGACATATACATCAGCAGGAAGCTTCATATACACACCATCTTCAAGATATTCCAAATATTTTGTTTGGATCTTGGTGCTTTTAGATATTTCACTTAAGCTTAATCTTCGCTCATCCCTAAGCTTCTTCATTCGCTCACCAAGCGTCAAAGAATCTATTTTTTTGGTAGTAAATCGAACCATCAGAAGTTACAAGTTCGTAAGGTTCGTAAGGTTCGTAAGGTTCGTAAAGCATTTTTGTATTTTACTCTATGAACTTTATAACTTTATGAACTTTATAACTGTTTTACATTTGCCATTTATCTCTTGCTACTTGATCTGTCATTGAGTCTTCATATTCTGGCTGACCAGCAGCGACAAGTATTTCTCTGGGTTTTGCCCCATCCGCTTCGCCAACGATACCACGCTCTTCCAAAATATCAATAAGCCGAGCTGCTCTGGAATATCCGATGCGAAGTCTGCGCTGCAAAAGAGATGATGATGCTTTGCCTGATTGAATTACGATTTTCTTGGCTTCATCATAAAGAGAATCTTCATTTTCATCTGCCTCAATTGAATCGAAGTCTATTTTGTCAGCATATTGCACGGTTTTGGCTTCGCCATTGCGATTACCTTCCGGCTTGGTTTCAGTTGAAACAATTTCATCTTCAAGATCATCTTCAATTTTTTCAAATTTTTGCTTTTTGATAAAATCAACAACTCTCTTCACTTCCTCTTCAGAAACAAACACTCCTTGCACTCTTCGCAAATCCACTGCTTCAGCTGCAGAAAATAACATATCGCCATTTCCTAGTAATTTTTCTGCTCCACTAGCATCAAGAATTGTGCGCGAGTCCATTAACGATGGCACACGAAAAGCAACGCGTGTTGGAATGTTTGATTTGATTAAACTTGTGATAACAGTAACAATCGGTTTTTGAGTGCTGAGAATAAGATGGATACCCACTGCACGAGCCATTTGAGCCAAGCGAATAATTGCACCCTCAACTTCCTTACCATGCGATGCCATAAGGTCTGCCAACTCATCAATCACAATAACGATGAATGGGATCTTATCAAATGCTTCTTCGGTAATTTCGCCAGTTTCAGTGTTTACTTTCTTTAACATTTCTCCGCTTTCAGATTTTTTGTTAAAAGAAGCAATGTCTTTTGAACCAACACTTTGCAATAATTTATACCGCCTTTCCATTTCTCCAATCGCCCATTTTAGTGCGCTCAAAACTTTTCCATTTTCCACGATCACATCTGTAAGTAAATGTGGAATTCCATTATATGGAGTAAGTTCAACTCTTTTTGGATCAACCAAAATTAGTTTCAATTCTTCTGGAGAATTTTGATATAACATTGAAAGCAAAAGTGTGTTCACGCAGACACTTTTTCCACTACCAGTTGAACCGGCAATTAACAAATGTGGCATTTTTTTCAAATCGCCAAAAATGTAATTTCCGCTCACATCTTTTCCTAAAGCCAAAAGCAAATTTGATTTTCTATTTTCAAATTCCAAAGCTGAAAGAAGTTCCGGCAATCTTATTGTTGCATTTGCTTTGTTAGGAACTTCGATTCCAACCAATGATTTTCCAGGGATTGGAGCTTCAATTCGAACTTGACGTGCAGCCAAGCGAAGTGCAAGATCGCTACTAAGCGCAGTGATTCTGCTTAACTTCACACCAACCGCAGGACGGAAACTGTATTGAGTAACAGTTGGTCCAGTTTTAATCTCACCTAATTCAACTTCGATTCCAAAATTCTTAAGCGTATCTTGAATTATTTTGGCATTTTTTTGCACATCTCCGCCTTGAGCTTTCTCGATCACGCTATCAAGCAAACTAACCGGTGGCAATTCCCAATCTACGATTGACTGCTCTTTTTTTGCCCTATCTTTTCCTTTAGGCATCCAAGCTGCAGCCTTTTTGAGAACATTATTCATACGACTATCCATTTCCTCATTTTCATTGGGATCCTGCACAAATTCTGTTTCCTCAAGATCAGTTTGTTTTTCAACTTCAACAATTGGATCTTCCAAAACTTCCTCAAGATCTTCTTCTTGCTGCTCTTCTTCCATCTCTTCTTTTTCAGTTTCATCTTGAGCAATTTTTTTGTGAAAAAATTTCTTAATCAAGGTTACCAAAGAAAAATTGAAAGCCACGATAACACCCATAAGCAACAGCGCTATCAAGATCACACTCCCGCCAATAATTCCAGCAAGTTTCAACAAAAGAAACGCAAAAATATATCCCAGAAAACCACCGCCTTCTCCAAGCTTAGCAACTTCCAGCATTTTGTCAGCATCATAGGCTAAAATATGAATAAGTCCTAAAACACTAGCAAATGCGATAAAAAGTCCAATGAGCTTTGAAACATAAAACAATGTCTCTTTTCGAAAAAGCAATATTATTCCGGCAATAATTAGCACAATTGGAGAGATATATTTTCCAACTCCAAACATCCAACCAACAACCAAATTCAAAAAATCCAATAGCCAGCCAGAGCCCACGATCTTTGCATCCGCCAAGAATCCCAACACAAACAACACAGCCAGAACAAATAAAAATATTGCTACCAAGCTACGTTTTGCATCTCCATGAATAATAGGCTTTATTTCCTCATTTTCGACATCTTCTTGTTGTTTTTTTCTTCTTCCCATAGCCAAAATTAGATAAAATTAATATGCTTTAATTTTAGCACATTTCCCTATTTGTTTCTATATTATCGCATTATTCACTTTTCAAAGTACTTCTCCTTATTAACAACACATTTTCGAGAATAAATTGCTGCACTCTTTCAGCCGCTGAGCTGTCGCGTCGATAATCTTGCATAATTTTATATGCTTTAGCATGCGTAACTGCCATACTCAAATGCATCTGCTCAAGATTCTTGGCTTTCTCTTGCATTTTCTTATAAATAGCATTTCGCTTGAATTCATAAATCCACACCATAAGTAGTCCGATCAAGTAAAAACCAACCATCATTGCAGCCAAATATTCAATTGTGGTTATGATGTTCATATCGGAAACAATTTTTAATTTTTAATTTTAAAATATATTAAATTTTAAAACATTTAAACATTTGGATTTGATTTCAAATTTAAAATTTCAAATTTAAAATTTTATGTTTATAGGCTTATAAATTTCACTGGCAAAACTTTTTTGAAAATTCCAGCCACAAAAATAACATCAACTTCTGACAAATAAATCGGATGATGTGTTTCGTTCGTAGAATGTGGAAAAAGTCCGATTATGCCTTTGCCCATATTTTTGTATCGCTTTATTGTGGCCATACCATTAATTACTGCCACCACAATCTTTCCTTCAAAATCATTTTGACCTTCCGCTTTTTCAAAAATAACATAATCTCCATCGCCGATTCCCTCTTTATTCATCGAGTCTCCAAGTGCTTTGACTGCAAAAAGTTTTTCTGGCTCAGCTCTGTGAAAAAGACTGCGAGATAGTTGCAAAAAATCATCAGTACTGTTGTCATCAGCATATGCCAGGGCTTCTCCGCAAGATGCCAAACCATAAAGTGGAATCGACATAACATTTTGAGCATCTCCGTAACTATCATTCTCAACAAGATAAATCTTCTTTTTATCATCGCGAGTAATGAGTTCCTTTTTTTCGAGTGATTCAATTACTTGCATCACTGATTTCATACTCTCCTTTGCACCTTGAGAAACAAGATGTTTGCAAACACGATAGCTGGTTGGTTTTTCTCCTTTTTGCATTGTGAGTTCTCGAATTGATTCAAGAATGTTTTTTTGTTTCGCTGTTAATTGCATAGATTAGTTTATAAAGTTATAAGGTTCATAAAGTTCATAAAGAACGATGCAAACACTATATCTTTTTAAAAAATTAATTATTTTTTTCTATTCTTAAAACCTATTGCTTCTTCCGTGACTTAAGGTGCCAAATTGGTACCTTAGGATTTTATATCTTATTTTATAACTTTATGAACTTTCTTACTTCGTTAATGCTATTCTATCACTGATACTTTATCACTGCAAGACATCACTGTGGATAAGTCCTAAATTTGGCTCAAATATGGCAAATTTTGACAACAAAAAACGCCTCACTTTCGTGAGACGTTTGATGTTTTCCATACTGCTCTATACTGAGCAAAGTTGTGCTAAGGTCCTGGATTCCCGCCTACGCGGGAATGACAAGAAGATTTGTATTGTATATCCTAAAACCTAATCCCTAGAACCTAATACCTATTTGCGGTATCCTGTTCCTGCAGGAATCAAGCGTCCGATAATAACATTTTCCTTAAGTCCTCGCAAACGATCATCTTTTCCAGTTACTGCAGCGTTAATCAAAACGCGAGCAGTTTCTTGAAAGGATGCAGCTGAAAGGAATGATTCGGTTGAAAGAGCAACTTTTGTGATTCCCATAATAAGTTGTTCGCCAACAGCAATTTCTTCCTTGGCAGCAATCGCTTCATTATTGGATTCTTCAAATTGATCTTTTTCAACGATGTCCCCTGGCAAAAGATCGGTGTCTCCCGCGCTGATAACTTTCACACGAGAAAGCATTTGACGAATGATAACTTCAACGTGCTTATCACTAATCGCTTCACCTTGCGCAGCATAAATTTCCTGAATTTCTTGAATAACATAGCGTTGAATTGCTTCCTGCCCCATTGTTTCAAACAATTTTTTAAGATCAATGTGACCTTCATTAAATTGTGTTCCTTTGCCAATGAGTTGTCCCTTGGAAACAACCAGTGTTGATTCAGCTGGAACTTGGTATTCAACCACTTCGCCTTCAGTCGTTTCAATCTTAACAGTAACTGTTTTTTTGCTCTCACTTATCACGTCAATAATTTTTCCATCAACTTCTGAAATCATCGCTTCTCCCTTCGGTGGGCGACATTCGAAAATTTCTTCAACACGTGGAAGTCCTTGTGTGATGTCAGATCCACCCGCAACACCTCCAGTATGGAAAGTACGCATCGTTAGCTGTGTTCCTGGTTCACCAATGGCTTGAGCAGCGACGATACCGACAGCCTGACCGATTGCAACCAAGTTGCTGCGACCAAGATCGATTCCGTAACAATGTCGACAAATTCCTCGCTTACTCTTGCAAGTAACAACGTTGCGAATTTTAACCTCAGAAATTCCAGCGGCTTCCACTACTTGACCATCTTCCTTGGTTGCCAACACTCCTTTTTTGATGATAACTTTTTTCGTTGCTGGATCAATAACATCTTCGGCAAGATATCGTCCTTCCACTCGCACTGCAAAACTTTGCCCGATACGATCAGAATCAGCTCGATAAATAAATGCGCCCTCAGTGTCTCCACAATCTTCTTCACGCACGATAATGTCTTGAGACACATCCACGAGACGACGAGTAAGATATCCAGCAGTTGCAGTTCGAAGAGCTGTGTCAGCCATACCTTTTCGAGCTCCATGAGTTGAAATGAAATATTCCAAAACATTGAAACCTTCTTTAAAGGAGCTTTTTACAGGCAATTCAATCGTTTCTCCAGTCGGTCCAGCCACAAGTCCTTTCATACCCATCATCTGTACCACTACTGATTCAGATCCTCGAGCTTTTGAATGAACCAAGGTGTATACTGTTCCTTCCTTATCAAGTGAAGCTTTCACTGCGTCAGCAATTAAATTCTTGGTTCGGTTCCAAATTTCAATAACACGATTCTTTCTTTCTTCTTCAGTCAAAAGTCCCATTGCATATTGTTGATTGATGGTTGAAACTTCTGCTTCAGCTTTGATCATCGCTTCCTTTTTCACTGGTGATTGTTTAAGATCATCCATTCCCCAAGAAATACCAGAGCGTCCAGCCATTTTGAATCCAAGTGATTTGATGCGATCGATAAAAGCAGCTGTTTCTTCTTGTCCTTTCATTCGTAGCATTTTGGCCACCAATTGCTTAATTTCTTTTTGCGTCATTTCTTCATTAATGAAACGAAGTTCAACTGGCAAAATATCATTAAGCATAATGCGTCCAGCTGATGTTTCAAGAATTGTTCCTTCAACATCAACTTTAATTTTTGCATTAACTGCAATATATCCAAGTTGATATGCCAACAGTGCTTCTTCCTCAGTAGCAAAAATCTTTCCCTCGCCTTTCACGCCAGCTTTTATATGTGTAATGAAATAAATTCCAAGCACAATATCTTTAGAAGGCACTGCGATTGGTTCTCCAGAAGCAGGTTTCAAAAGGTTTTTAGAAGAAAGCATAATGTTTGCACTTTCATCGCGAGCTTGATCGGTCAAAGGAACATGCACAGCCATTTGGTCTCCATCGAAGTCAGCATTGAAAGCGGCACAAACCATAGGATGAACCTGGATGGCTTTTCCTTCGATCAATACTGGTTGAAAAGCTTGAATAGACAAACGATGCAAAGTCGGCGCACGGTTTAGGAGCACATAGTGATGCTCGATGATTTCATCCAAAATTTCATATGCTTCTTCAGCTTCAGCATCAACCATTCGTCCAGCAGTTCTAACATTATGCGCAAATTCTTTTTCAATAAGCTTGTTGATGATAAACGGTTTGAAAAGTTCCAAAGCCATCTTCTTCGGCAAACCTGCTTGATGAAGTTTAAGCTGCGGTCCAACCACGATCACAGATCGTCCAGAATAATCCACACGTTTTCCAAGCAAGTTTTGTCGGAAACGTCCTTGCTTTCCCTTAAGCGCATCAGCCAATGAACGAAGCGGTCTTCGTTGTCCAGTTGAAGCAGCCACTGATGATTGTCCTTTGCGAGCAGAGTTGTCGAAAAGTGCATCCACTGCTTCCTGAAGCATTCTTTTTTCATTTCGAGTGATAACTTCAGGAGCTCCAAGATCAATCAATTTTTTCAAACGATTATTCCTGTTAATAATACGACGATAAAGATCGTTCAAATCTGAAGTTGCAAAACGTCCTCCATCAAGAGCAACCATTGGTCGCAAATCTGGTGGAATAACTGGGATAGCTGTTGGAAGCATCCATTCAAGCTTAAGCCCAGCTTTTTTGAAACCTTGGAACAATTTCATTCTCTTGAAAAGTTTTTTCTTGTCAGCAGTATCTTCATTTTCCAATTCCTTCTTCACATGCTTGATCATCTTTTCGATATCCATTGATTCAAGCACTGCGCGAACTGCTTCAGCTCCAATTCCGGCAGAAAAAACCTGCCCGAATCTTGAAGAAAGATTGAAATATTCAAGTTCTGAAAGAATCTGCATTGGTTTAAGGTTTTTCAAATCATCCTTAACACCTTTGTATTGTTCGCGAAGTTCATCTAACATTGTTTCTGCACTTCGTTCATTTTCAGTTTTTCCACCCTTGATTTCCTTTTGCTTCATTTTGTATTCCTGCTCCAATTGATCAACCACACGGTCGCGAACTTCTTCATTAACCTCCTTAATGATGTAGGCTGAAAAATAGATAACTTTTTCCAAGTCCTGCACGCCAAGTCCAAGAGCTGAGCCAATTTTTGAAGGCACACCTCGCAAAAACCAAATGTGGGAAACAGGCACAGCCAATTTGATGTGACCCATTCTTTCTCTTCGCACGATTGAGCGAGTCACTTCGACTCCGCATTTGTCGCACACGATTCCCTTATATCTAATTCGTTTATATTTTCCACAATAACACTCCCAATCTTTCGATGGTCCAAATATTTTTTCACAGAACAAACCATCTTTTTCGTAACGTTGGGTTCGATAATTTATTGTTTCAGGTTTTGTTATTTCACCGTGAGACCAATTCATGATCGCATCAGGACTTGCTAGTCGAAGTCGGACGCTATTGAAATCGCTCACCTTGGTAATATTTTCCATATTGTTTTTTTATAAGAAGTTTATTACTAAAGTTAATTATAATTGGCAGCGAGCAGCGGGATAAAATTTATTTTAATTCCGTGCGAGCGAACCAATTCCAAGAATTTCTTGGAAATTCTTAAATTTGATCAACGTCCTCTTCCGGTTTATCATATCCACCGATTTCATCGTCATGATCATCTTCCTTAAGCTTGGAATCAACAAGTTCAACATCCAAACATAATCCTTTGAGCTCATTTACAAGCACGTGGAATGATGCGGGAATGTTCGGGCTCTTTATTTTTTCGCCCTTAATAATTGATTCATATGCTTTTGATCTTCCGAGTACGTCATCTGATTTAATTGTGAGCATTTCTTGCAATGTGTATGCTGCGCCATATCCTTCGAGCGCCCATACTTCCATTTCTCCAAAGCGCTGTCCTCCAAACTGAGCCTTACCTCCAAGCGGTTGCTGAGTAATAAGTGAGTACGGTCCTATTGAACGCATATGCAATTTGTCTTCAACCAAATGGTTCAGTTTCATAATATACATAACACCAACAGTGGTCTCATTATCAAATGGCTCACCAGTCTTTCCATCAATCAAACGAATCTTTCCGCTTTCTGGAAGTCCAGCAGTTCTAAGTTCTCCCTTGATGTCTTCTTCCGTGATTCCATCAAGCGCAGGAGTTGCAGCTTTATATCCAAGTTTAAGTGCTGCCCATCCAAGATGTGTTTCCAAAATCTGTCCAATATTCATACGAGAGATAACTCCCAATGGATTTAGGATTACATCGATTGGAGTTCCATCTGGAAGATATGGCATATCCTCAACAGGAGCAATGCGTGAAATCACACCTTTGTTTCCATGTCGTCCAGCCAACTTGTCTCCCACTGAAACTTTGCGAAGTTGTGCAACAGAAACTTGAATTTGCTTGATCACACCAGTTGAAAGTTTGTCTCCTTGTTCTCGTGAAAGAATTTTAATATCAACAACTTTTCCATGTTCTCCATGAGGAAGATACAATGATGAATCTTTAACATCCTTAGATTTCTCACCAAAAATAGCTCGCAGCAATCTTTCTTCTGGAGTCAAATCTCCTTCTCCCTTCGGTGTGATTTTTCCACAAAGAATATCTCCTGAAGAAACTTCTGCTCCGATACGGATGATTCCTGTTTCATCTAAATTCTTCAATCTTTCTTCTCCAATATTTGGGATATCACGAGTCACAACCTCCGGCCCAAGCTTTGTGTCGCGCACGTCGATTGAAAAATCTTCAATATGAATCGAACTGTACCAATCTTCTTTCAAAAGTCTTTCTGAAAGGATGATAGCATCTTCAAAGTTATATCCGTCCCATGGAATAAAGGCTACCAATGGATTTTGTCCAAGTGCTAATTCTCCATTTTCTGTTGCGGCGCCGTCAGCCAAAAGATCACCTTTTTTCACAATCTGTCCTTTTTCCACTCGTGGAAGTTGGCTCATTGAAGTGAAAGCATTTGATTTTTGGAAACTTTGCAGTCTATATTCTCGTTTGAAATTATCTTTCTTTGCTCCGATTGGTGCATTTTCTTTGACAGTAATGTGCGCTCCATCAACTTCCACCACTTCTCCATCACCAAGAGCAAGAACAACCTGTCCGGAATCAGCAGCAGCCTTGTCTTCGATGCCTGTTCCCACAAAAGGAGCTTGCGGTACGATACAAGGTACAGCCTGTCGTTGCATGTTTGAACCCATCAAGGCTCGGTTAGCATCATCGTGTTCCAAAAATGGAATAAGTGAAGTTGCAACTGAGATACATTGTTTAGCACTAACATCGATATAATCAAGTTTTTCAGTTTCAATCATTTCAGGATGTCCTTTCACGCGAGCTTCCACTGTTGCATCAACAATATTGCGATGTTCATCAGTGTTCACACGAGCATGTGTAATCACGCAGCGATCTTCAACGGTTGCATTAACATATTCAATTTCATCAGAAATGTAAGGTTTGATTTGAATAATCTTAGCAGAAGTTTTCGCAATTTTCTTGGCTAATTCTTCAGTAATATATTCTCCAACTTTTCCACCAGCTACATCTTCATTTAAAACTCGATTAAGCAAAGCTTCCACCGTGTTTGGAACTTCTTTTTGAAGTTTAATATACGGTGTTTCCAAAAATCCAAAATCATTAATACGAGCATATGAAGCCATATGTCCCACCAATCCGATGTTTGGACCTTCAGGAGTTTCAATAGGACAAATACGTCCATAATGTGAATGATGCACATCTCGAACTTCAAAGCCAGCTCGTTCTCGTGTGAGCCCTCCTGGTCCCATCGCTGACAAACGTCTTTTGTGTTCAAGCTCAGCCAATGGATTTACTTGATCCATAAATTGAGAAAGTTGTGAACTTGAGAAGAATTCTTTAATCGCAGCAGCCACTGGACGAGAATTAATCAATTGTCCTGGAACAACTGTTTCAATGTCGCAAGTACTCATTCTGTCCTTGATGTTGCGAGCCATTCGAGCCATACCGATGCGAAGTTTGTTTTGTACCAATTCCCCAACACCTCTTACACGTCTGTTTCCAAGATGATCAATATCATCAGCGATTGCGTGTGGATCATTATTCAAACGAATAATTTCATTGATAATCAAAAGCAAATCAGAAACCAACAAAATTCTGTTTTCCTCCTTGTCTTCAAGATTGATATTCAAACGTTGGTTCAAACGATAACGTCCAACGCTGCCGAAATCATATTTTTCAAAATTGAAAAACATGCCATTAACAAGTTGTTTAGCATTTTCAGCTGTTGCCAAATCTCCTGGACGAATTCTTTTATAAATTTCTTTGTATCCTTCAGCCTGACTTTTAGTAATGTCTTTTGCAAGTGATTCTTCAATGAATTTCACTTCACCTTTATCAAAGCCATCAAACGCTTTAAGAATTTCTTCATTTTTTTCCATTCCAAAAGCTCGAAGAAGTGCAGTTACTGGAATTTTTCGTTTGCGATCGATTCTCACGTTCAAAACACCAGACAAATCAGTATCAATTTCCAGCCATGCTCCACGATTTGGAATTAATTTTGCTCCAAATAATTTCTTTCCTTTTGAATATTCCATCGTAAAGAAAACTCCAGAAGATCTGATCAACTGAGAAACAACCACGCGTTCTACTCCATTAATAATGAAAGTTCCACGAGGAGTCATCACTGGAAAATCTCCAAGATAAATTTCTTGTTCCTTGATTTCGCCAGTTTTCTTTATCGTTAAACGCGCCTTCGCTCGAAGAGGCGCTTCATATGAAACATTTTTGTTCTTGGCAGTAAGCTCATCTGTTTTTGGCTCGTCCAAATAATAATCAGTGAGCGAAAGCTCTAAATCTTTTCCAGTGAAATCACTAATTGGGTTGATTTCATCGAACAATTCCCGAAGACCTCTATCCAAAAACCACTGATACGCGTCGATCTGAGCTTCAATCAGATTAGGCAGCGACACCATCAACTGCTTTTTGAAAAACTTTCTTTTAGACAGGGATGAGGTAGACGCATACGTCTCCTTCACCTTTAGGGCTTTCTTCTCTTTTACCATAAAAACAACTCTCACTAGTTCTTTTCGACGCAAAAACGAAAAGCTCGTAGCGAGTTTTTGGTTAAGACTATTTAATTAAGTTGTATGTTTTTAGTCATTTATCCTTTGACAAAAAGTGCCATTTTAAAGCATTTTAACACTTTAATTTGACAAAAAGTTTGTGCGCTGTTTTCACCCAAAAACAATGCAAAAAGTAGAAGTTCTTTCCTAAAGCTAGAATGTACAAGTAAGTTAACACAGATACGAAAAAGTGTCAATAGAACAGGTTTTAGCTTTTTTGGCATTAGCTTCTTAGGTTTCCAATATATACCAAAACTCGACGACCGCATAGTTTTGGTATATAAAAATTTTATACACAAACAAAAACCGCTCAAAAGAGCGGAATTTGTATTTCTTAATAAGCTAAGAAGCTAAAGCCTAAGAATCTGTTTACTATTTCTTCTTCTTTTTTCCATCCATATTGCTTCCAGCAATAAGTCCGGCAACTGCTCCAAGGGCCATACCAATTCCAGCAGAAATTGCTGCTGCTTTTTCTGGATTCCTTTTCACATAGGATTCAACTTTTTTGGAAGTAGTATCCATTTGTTTTTTGATCTTGCCATATTCCTTCATAGCAAGTTTCTCCAAATCAGCACTAGCAGATTTGGCCTGCACTTTAACCTTTTCCACATTTTTTTTCACGACCTTCTTGATTTGTTTCTTGTTCATATTTTTCTTGCCCCGTTAAATTATGGTACTCCATATTATTTAACTGGGGTTATTAAAATTAATTAACTAACAATTTTTATAGGTTTGTAGCCAATACTATTTTCGACTAACAAAATATCCTATCAATAATGCCAACGCTCCAACAAGTAAATATCCAAACCCGGGGAAATTTTCTCCAAAAAAACTACCAGTATAATCAGACAAGCCAGTTAGAAAATATGTTGCTCCGAGTAGCATCACAACTCCCCCAACTGCCCTGCGCTTCATTTGCTTTGTCCAAGCGTGAACTCTAGTTGTCACATTTTCGCTCAACTGTTCAAGCATATTACCCACAAAGCCCTGAACTAAACTCTTCCAGTCATCGCTCTTTGTTTCTTTTTTATTTTGTTTTGTTGGCATGGATTTTCATTTATTATAAAGAAAGAGGGCGAGGTTTTGCACCCGTCCTCTATTACCACTCAAGTATAGCATAAATTTCACTCCTTGTCCAATCGAACAGCTTTTTAGGCATTAGCTTTTTAGCTTTTTAGAAAATTCCAGATAAAAAAACTTCATGTCACCTAAGAAGCTAAAGCCTAATAAGCTAATTTCCCAGGTTCCAGGCTGCTGCAATCGTTCTAACGATACGTGCGCTGGTCACGCCGGAAGTTTTGCTTATTTTTGTGGTCACTTTTCCTATCTCACTTTTGGAAATTTTATTTTTTCTAAGCAATACGTCAATGTTTGGCAGCAGTTTTTCACTCAAGGTATATTCATCATTCCACAACAATTCATCAACAATCTTTCGATCATCTTTCAGTGTCAATTTTATATCGTTACCATCTAAGGAAATTTGTAAAATCATAGTTACTAATTTTTAATTTTATAATTTTTGTAATTTTTAAATAATGCCTTAATTTCAAATTTTTAAAAATTAGTATTTATAATTTATTTACAAAATTAAAAATTTAAAATTAAAAATTTGGATGCTAAATTAAAAACTCAAGCTAACAATTCAATATTAATCTTAAACAAGTACTACCGATTAACTTTATTCCACTCTATTCCCCACGGGTCAGTCTTTCTGTCGGGGGCGATTTCATTGTGGCCGAGAATATATTTTATTTTATATTTTTTCTTCAATGTTACAATCAAAGAATTCAATGCAGCATATTGATCATCGGTATATTTCCCATCTTTTGTGTTGATCATTTCTATGCCAATTGAAAAATCATTCACGTTTGTTCGTCCATCCGGAACTTTGCTAACACCCGCGTGCCAAGCGATATTTTGATCTGTTACCAAACGATAAGCGGTGCCATCGCGCGCAATCAAATAGTGCGCAGAAACATTATATTGTTTGTATTCAGCAATAATTCCTGAAACACTATACGGATCATCTCCAAGTGCATCATAAGATGAGTGCACAATAACAGTGTCAATTGTTCTTCCAGAAGATTTTGTAAAACCCCACGAAATTAATTTGTCGACAATTTTTCCTGCTTCTACTTTTACCTCTTCATCAGCTGGAACTGGCGGATTTGTTTTTTTTGGTTCAACCTTTTTTTCTTCTATTATTTTTTCTGGAGTTTTTGGTGCTGCAATTTCTTTTTCTTGATTTTCAGCAACTTCTGCATTGTCATTATTAATATTTTTTTCAATTGGTTTCGCTTCCTCTTCAGCTTGTTGATTGTCATTATTTTCCTGCAAGTCAGTAACACTTATTTGAACTGTTTTTTTGGATTCTTGCACTTTTTTCAAGCCAAAATAAAGGCTAGGAACAGCCAATAAGCACAGAACACCGATAATTATAATATTTCGTCTATTCATAACAACACACTAGCACAAAGCCACCCGACTTGACAAATGCATTTTTTTATAGTAAGATGTTTTGAGTTGTTTAAATTATTTATTGCTTTGCAATAAAATCCCAGGAGGTTCACATGAATGTAAATTTTTTTGCACCATTTGAATGGTCAGGAGAAATCCAAACAAATTTCGGAATTTTCTTCAATGAATTGCAAGAAAAGACAACCCAGACAGACATCTTAATAATATCTTTTATTATTATTTTGTTAATCCCACATGTCTTTAAAGTTCTTGAAGACGATCCGATGAAAAAAATTGTCATATTTCTTTCTACGGGCAACAATAGCATTCTGTCACTGGCTTTAGGCTGCTTTATGTTTTTCTTTTGCATTGCATTATACAAATATGGAATGCAGGGATTAATTCCAGCTATTGTTCCACTTAGCGCTGGAGTTATATTTCTTGCAATCGCATGAAATATCATTAACGGTCTTACGCAAATAAATTTTGCGTAAGACCGTTTTTATTTTTTCTTTTTTTAACTTTTAAGGTTGCATTGTCCAATTTTTATACATAGGATCAGTTGGCGAAGGCATTGCGACACTGACTGAATTTTTTGGCGGGATAATGCTTGGGTCATTGACGATAATATACTCAACCCTCTTGTCAACTTTTTTAGGATCTGTTTTTTTTGCTCTTTCTTCGGAAATCTTTTTTCCGGTTTTATTGTTATAATAAGTTATTTTCATTCTTACATCTTGGCTTGATGAACCATTCTCGGCAATTTTTGTCGGATCATTGTTTTGTTGATAAGTGTCATATGCAATGAAAGTTTCTCTGGGTTGATTCGCAAGTGCTTTGGTCATGAACTCATTCCAGATTGGCGCTGCCACGAAAACTCCGTCGGAGCCAGCTTTCATAGGACGATTATCATTGTTTCCTGCCCACACACCAACTGCGATTTGCGGAGTGAACCCAACAGTCCAAGCATCGCGAAATTCCTGTGTCGTTCCCGTTTTGGCGGCTACAGGTCTTCCATCTGCAAGTATAAGCGGACTTCTTGGTCCAAAAATTGGAGTGCGAGCTTTATTGTCTGAGAGTATTGAATCAATCTTGCGTGCAATCTGCACATCCAGCACTCGAATTGGATTGTACTCCGCTTGTTCAATTGTTTTTTCTTTGCTATCAACTATCTTAATTACCGAATGTGAAGGATTGCGCACGCCGTCATTAGCAAAAACTGAAAAAGCGCTGACCATATCCACCAATTTCACATCTCCGCCACCAATTACCAAAGACAAGCCATAACGATTGCGATCATTAAGTGTTGTGATGCCAAGTCGATGAGCCAATTCAATCGTGCTGTCAATTCCTGCAAGATACAAGGTTTTGATAGCTGGAATATTAAGCGACTGCGCCAACGCTTCGCGCATACTCAAAAGTCCATGAAATTTTCCGTCATAATTTCTCGGAACATAATTTCGACCACTTCCGTCTGGCCCAAAATTTGTTGGCGCATCAAGAATTTTTGTTTCCGGTTGATAACCCTTTTCAAATGCAGTGGCATATGCAAAAGGTTTAAATGAAGATCCTGGTTGTTGCAAAGTTGTAGCAATGTTTACTTCCCCATCAATAGCTTTGTTATAAAAATCTTTGCTTCCAATCATCGCCAAAATTTCTCCATCTTTTGGATTAACCGCTACCAGCGCCGCATTGGTTGCTCCTCTGGCTATATTTTTTTCAGCTCCTCGCGCAACAACATCCTCCCCCATTTTTTGCAATTCATAATCAAGCGTTGTGTAAATTTTAAGTCCGCCTGTTTGCAAAAACTCTTTGCCATATTTTTTTTCAAGCTGCTCCAAGACAAAGAACACGAAATGAGGTGCGATGATAGGGCTGACTAATGGTTTTACTTTTGAAAATGTGTCGACTGCAAGCGCATTGGTCACATCTTCCTGAGAAGCGAGTTCAAGCTCCGAAATACGCTCAAGAATTTTCTTTTGACGATATGCAAGCTCGCCGCGATGTGTGCTGTATGGAGAATAATATGACGGCGCTTTTGGAAGTGCAGCCAAAAAAGCTGCTTCATCCAAGGTCAAATCCTTGGCGGCTTTGTCAAAATATGTCCTGCTGGCAGTTTCAATTCCATATGCATTCGAACCATATGGCACTTGGTTTAAGTATTGATCCAGAATATCATCTTTGCTGTAGTGTCGTTCAATCTTCAAAGCAAAAACTGCTTCCAAAAACTTTCGCTTCATTGTTCGCTCTGAAGTAAGAAAAGCGCTGCGAGCAAGTTGCTGAGTAATGGTTGATGCTCCCTGCCTTACACCGTTATTTTGGAAATTGATCTTAATCGCTCTTAATATTGCAAGCGGATCAACGCCTATATGACGATAAAAATTGGCATCCTCGGTCGCAATCGTCGCATTTCGCACAACATCTGGAATCTCGCTGTGCGAGACTATTTTCCTATTTTCCTCGCCATACAATTTATATAAAGCATATTCGCCACTTCGGTCATATAAAACCGAGGTTTCGGAAATTTTTCTTTCTGCCAACTGGCTTGCTGCAGGAGTCGCGGAATAATATATCCAAGCCACAAAACAGATCCCAGCAATCAACATTACCAAGCCAGCGTCAATAACCCCCAGCACAACTTGCTTAGGATAATGAAATCGGGATTTATTCTTTTTGATAGTCTTCTTTTTCATAATTTTAAGGATATAACTACTACTACATCAAACATACAACTTTCTTCACTTGTTGCATAGAGCAAAAAACCGCCATTGATTGACGATTTTTTGATAAAAAACCAAATTCAAGATTTTTACATCCTGCCCCGATCAACCATTGCCTGTGATACACGATTAATGGCCAACACATACGCACCCATTCTTACAGTAGTATTATGTTTCATTTTTTGCTCCCAAACATATGCAAACGATTCCTTCATAATTTGCTCTAATTTTTTCAGAACTTTTTCCTCACTCCAATAATATCCGTATGCATTTTGAACTTGTTCCAAATAACTCACAACTACTCCTCCAGCATTAGCCAAAATGTCTGGCACAACCATAATATTTCTCTTTGCCAAAATTGCATCCGCCCCAGGAGTTATGGGTCCATTAGCTACTTCTATTATTAATTTTGCTTTTACTGTTTTAACATTATCCACAGTTATTGAATTTTCTAATGCAGAAGGAATCAGGATGTCAACTTCTTGTGCAATAATATGTGAATGTTTAATTTTTTCAGCACCAGGATATCCAACCACACTTCCTGTCTTTTCTTTATACTTTTTCACTTGCTCAACATCTAGTCCCATATAATTTACAATCATCCCTTTTGAATCGCTAAGTGCAACAATTCTAAAGCCATTTTTTTGCAAAATCTGAGCCAAATGAGCCCCAGCATTACCAAAACCTTCAATAGCGACAGTTGCATCTTTTCGAATTCCAACTTTTTTCACAGCCTCTTTTAAAACATAAAAAGCTCCTTGTGCAGTAGAATAACCCCTAACATTACTACCTCCAATAGAAAGAGGTTTCCCAGTGATTACCCCTGGGATATGAAAACCAGCTAATTTTTCATATTCATCCAGCATCCAACCCATAATTTTCGGATCAGTATACATATCAGGGGCTGGTATATCCAAATTAGGTCCAATAAATTTAAAAATAGCTTGTATATATCCACGTGAAAGTTTTTCCAATTCATTTTCAGAAAGTTTTTTTGGATCAACAATCACACCGCCTTTTCCACCACCCAAGGGAATTCCAACTACAGCAGTTTTCCAAGTCATCCAGGCACTTAGCGCTTTAACTTCCGAAATATTCACGTCCGGATGAAATCTTATTCCACCTTTAAATGGTCCGCGTGCATCATTAAACTGACTTCGATAACCTGTAAAAACTTGGATATTGCCATTATCCATCTTAACTGGAATGGAAACTTCCAAAATTCTTTGCGGGCTTTGAAGTTGTGCAAAAATATTTTTATCTATTTTTATGAGTTTCTGAACTTGCTCGAGTTGACTCAGCGCACTTGCAAATGCATCATTTTTCATAAATTTTCTTTTTAAAAAATAATTTTTTATTGTTTAAAAATTTTAAATTAAAAATTAAAAAATTACGCGCAGCGATATATACCCTCTAGGGGTATATTACACCCGCACCGTATTTCTTGTCAAATACCCTCCAGGGGTATATATAAAACAGCATGCAAACAACTACTACGCCAACATTCCATCCTCCTTTCAAAACACATGGTTTGACTAAAACTCTTTTTATTTATACACTCAATAACCGTAGCTTCTTAACAATTCAGACCACTAAATTAATTTCCAAAATCAATACAAACCAAGGGAGGTTTTTATGAAGACAAATATTTTTGAGGCCAGCAAAATTTTACAATCCGCGCTAAAAGATTTTTCATTAATCAAGATGGTTATCCATGATGGTCCAAGATACGAACTGCCAAAAACCACAACGGAACTACTAGAACTGTTCACAAAAATTTCTACTGTCTTCAACCAAAACATGTCTTTCAATGGTAAAAGTCCTTATGCTGAAGAATATGCACTTTATTTGATTGCGGACAAAAAACAAGAAGAAGCCTTGGAATTGTTTGATTTGATTGCGGGAGATAAAAAAGATCTACTCTTTTTGTATGACCCGCCAAATTGTGGTGCGTACATCTCAGAAGAAGTTTCTCGTGTTAACGGAATGCTTGGATATGAAGGAATTTTTCAATACGCCAAACTACTGCTTGAAAAAAATCCTGAGCGAGCCAAAAAACTTCTCCTGGAAATTGCGGAAAAAATCCCCACAATATGCTATCCATTGCATCTGGGAGACATCCGAGTTGAAACAATAACACTATTGAAAGATCTAGGCGTGCACAAAATAAACAATATGCCAATAAAGGAAGCGCTTCAAAAAGCAAAGTCTCATCAGTGTTAATCAGAAATTGAAAGGAGTTGATCGCCCATGAAAATCATACCCGTACAATTATCCAAAGAGCAGCAACTTGAGGAGTTACAAAAACTTTCAAAACAAGCTAAGAAAAATCTAGATAGGCTTCTCAAGTTAATGCAAAAAGCCAGCGAAACGACCGGTGATGAAAAGCCATACGGGTCAACAGTATAAAGTCATACACAAACAAAAATGGTCACATCGCAATGTGACCATTTTTTATTTGTATTTTTTCTTAGCAACCAAAATCGCCGCAATCCTCATCGTCGTCATCATCTTCATCTGGCTCAACATTTGCAAGGCAAGTTTTATTATATAACATATATTTTTTAAATAAGTATTTAAATACCCACCCAGTATACACCTTTTTCAAAAATGGCAAAGCAAAATATTATTCAAACTTTGCCGTCAAAATTTCATTTACTTTTTCAATTCTATCCTCAGCAGCACCTTTTAATATTTTTGAAAAATATTCCACAATCACATCGCGTGAAACCCTGCTTAAAATTTCTGCAACTTCTCCTTCTTCATAATTATCAGTTAAAAAATCTTCGATGTCGTCTTGCGTAAAACTTGCATCTTCCATCATTTGACCTTTTTCTGCAAAAGCTTCCGCGACCATATCCATCAACAATGCATTTTTTATTTTTTCAATGTGTTCCTTTGTCTGCGCTGGCGCCAATTCCAGAACCTTAAAAATCTCCTGTGTTTTCTTAACTTCTTGATCAATAATTTGCATATAAATGTTTCGACAATAAAATATTACTTAAATATTATACACGATCTTAAAAAATAAAAAAGGGGTGGTAGGTGTTAATAAACAACAAAAAATTCTCAAACTAATGAGAATTTTTTGTTTATGTTTTTATTTTCAAATTACCTTGCCCATCCAAAGATATCCACGAAGTTAGCTATGATAATTTGAATAATATTTTCTCTCTTTTTTGGTGTAAGCAGTGCAAAATCACTTGAAATTCCCTGATTGCCGCTAGCATCTATTGATTTAACTTTGAAATTATATACCGTTCCTGGTTTGAAAATTGTAACTACTCCTATATGGCCAACGGTCAAATTATCAGTAATCTTAATTTCTTTTTCTTCGCCATTTCTACCTTCTTTATACAAAATACTTGAGGTTGCCTGTTCGTCAGTCTTCCAAGAAATAATTGCTTGCACCTTATCTGATTGAGTAAGCGCGCTATCAGTTTTGACATTCTCTATTTTTGGAGGATTTTCATCCCTAATAGTGATTATATCTTTAGCAACTTGAACTGATTGCGTTCCCTGTTCATCTCTAACACTAAGTGTCGTTTTATACGTTGTTCCCGAATTTAATCCAATAAGCTTTATTCTGTGATCAATTGTGAGATCAGGGTCTCCCTGGGTTCCTGAATTATCACCGTTTTGAACATCTTGAAAAGCCACCGTAGCATCAGTAGGAACATTAGTAGTGAAAGAAACGACTGCGCCATGTTCGGTTATTTCATCAACAACTATATTTTCAATTATCGGAGGAGATTTAGGATCAAATGTTTGATCAGAAGATGCATAAAATTTTCCATCTTTATCTTTGCCCTTAACTCTAAAATGATAAGTATTACCTTGATTAAGGCCTGAGAGATTTAAGGAATGCTCGGTTGTAAACGATGTAGATTCTTTTTTCTCACCATAACTCGTAGACAAACCATATTCCACGGTTGAGGTTGTTTCAGCATTTGTTTTCCAGCTAATTGTTGCCTGCCCTAATTCTTTTGATTGTGCTTTTATAAACGAAATCGAGGAGGGTGATGATGTTGTAAAATTATCTTGCGATGATTGAGCGATGTTTCCAGCAATATCAATAGAAGAAACAATGAAAACATATCTTGTGGCTGGAATAAGTCCACTAAGAACAACGGAGTGGGCGGTTGCATATTTACCCTTATCACTATTAACAATACTGTCACTGGCAGCAACCTCAGAAACATCTGAAATTCCGTATCTTACTGTACTATTTCCTTTTTCATCCGTATCCCAGCTTATTGTAGCGCTTTCGCCATTAATGTCCGCGATTTTAATATTGGAAATTGTTGGAGAGGTCGAATCGATTAATTCTCCTATACTAGTTGCTGTATAATTCTTTTCTTTAGTTGTAAAATCTTTTTCACTGGAAGAAATTACGTTTTCCAAATTATCCTCACAAGTAACTTTATAATAATATTTTGTTAGAAAAATTAAGCCATTAAGCTGGATATTATGTCCTCTGTTAAAAATATCGTCTCCTTCTTTGGAGGGTACTGCGTTAAGATTTCCGGACTCAGTCCCATATTCAACAAAACAATTAGCGTTTTGATCACTATTAAATGAAATAACCGCTACCGTATCGGTAATCATAGAAGGGTTAGGATCATTAAACGAAATAGCAGCTAATGGTTCATGTTGAAACTCAAGATCTTTTAAAGTTTTAAATGTTTCCTGCTCATCGCTAGTCTTTGAATTTGCATTAATATCCTGAGAAGTGACCTCGAAATAATAATCCTTGTCTGGATCAAGATCTCCCAAGATAACATAGTGGCTACGATCATAGGTCAAAACCTCCACCACACTGCTATATGGACCACCATCAACAGTTGAATAAGAAACTTTGCTTGTTGCAGGCTCATTAGTCGTCCAAGAAACAATAGTTCCATCTTTTGTTATCAATGGAGTTTCAATATCAGATATAATTGGAGGATCATTATCTTCTGTTGTAAGCAGTTCATAAAACATACCGGCATTATTATCGATGGAAATATTACTGTCTCCATCAACAGATTTCACGTAAAAATAATATCTAGTGTTTGGCACCAATGGTAGATCATTGTAGGTTGTTATGGTTTGAGAATGAGAATATTTTCCATCAACAGGACTTCCCACAAGTTCAGGCGTTCCAAATTCTTTAGGGTTCACAAGCGCTCCATCAGAAACAGTATCCGAATAAACGACATACCCGGAAGAATCAGTGCTGGTTTTCCAATCTATTGTAGCTTGATTATTTGAAATATTTGGAATTGTAACTCCAGAAATTGCCGGTCCAGGCAACGTTTCAAAAGTAAAATTTTCAATAGGAGTCGCTCCTGGGTTATCTTTATCATTCTGTCCAAGATTACCAACACTATCGTGAGATTTAACACGAATATTATAAGTCGTTCCTGGAACAAGATTGGTAAGCACGATTTCATGAGCCGTCACCATGGAAGCTAACCCTCTTTCAGGTAAATATGTACTATTTTCACTATAACCAACACTAGAGTCTGAAAGTTCATCGGTATTCCAGGTTATGGTTGCGCTAGTAGTATTAATATTGGAAACATTTACATTGGACAAGGTTGGCGCCGTTTGATCAGATCCTCCTTGACCATTTGGATTATCATCAACTACTGATGAATATTGAGAGATATTTCCAGCTGTATCTTTAATAAAAATTTTATAATAATAATGTTTACTGTTATCTAAATTCAAATCAGTAAAAAAGTTAGTGTTGCGATCAACAACAGAATCAAGAAAAGTATAGCTTGGAACAGCAGTTCCATCGGATTCCAATCTATCTGCGCGATAGATGTCATAGCTAGCAAATCCAGAGCCAACCTGTTCTTCTGATACAACATCCCAAGCAATAAATTCACGATATTCGCCTGAAGCTTCGTTAGAAGTGTCATAATACACAATATGACTTGGTTGCGCTGGTGTAGTAGCGCTAATATCAGTATAATTATTTTTTTCATCTTTTACTCGAATATAAACGGTAGCAGGATCAGCAGTTAAATTGTTGTATGTTTTTTTATTATCTCCCGGAAAAGCCTCAAAAGATGCATCTCTAAAGTCTGAATAATTGGAATATGCAATTTGATAAGTAGAATCATCCGCCGGAGTTGTGAGTGTTAAATTATTTGATGATTTAGTGTGATCGATAACTACACCAACATTGGTTGGATTTTTAACATCTAAGCTAAAATTATTAGACGCGCCATAAGTCACATTATTAGCAGCCTCATTGTCATCTAATCTAATGCGCACTTTCATATTAGCATTATACTGATTTGGATAATCTGTTTTTGGTGTCCAAATAACGGAATGAGCAGTAAAACTTTCTTCCTGAGCTGCAACCAATCCCCAGTCGCCGGATAACGCGTTAGCATTAACCCATGTTTCGCTTCCCGGAGTGTCGCAAGATACAGTGCAATATTCAAGCGATGCATCTAAAAAACCATCCAGAATACCAGTGGTGGTATCTGGGTCTTTTATTTCATAAGCCACCGCAACCGTACCATTAGAATTTTGAATTGCGCTCACATTTTGCACTTGTGGTGGAGAATTAACAACATAAGTCAATGTGACACCAGAAAGAATAGGAGTAACTGCTGTAGTACTATTTTCCAACCAAACTATATATTGAATCCATTGATCATTGCTTCCTGTTATATGAATTGGATTTGCGGTTTCTCCCGTAGGCGTTGTTTCATAAAAATCAACTGCATAATCAATATCATTTGTTGTGACAGCGCAATTTACAGGCCCGCACCAACCACTACCAGCTGCCCAATTTGGAGAACCAGCATTGTCAGGAGCACTGCGCATCTGAAATTTAACATTTGCACCCTCTGGAACATTTTCATTCCATTTTATTTCTGCCAACAGATTATCTGAAGCGCCAGTATTATATGGACTGGAAAGTAAGCTCAATGGGAACAATTCATACTCAATATTTATATTACTAAGCAATGGGGTTGCCGTAGTGTCAGTTGTTTTTAGACTAATTGCAAAATCCAATTTTCCATCAGCAGTTCTAGTAAACCCACCTGTTTCTTCCCATTGAGACTCCGTAATGCTCTCCAGCGTTGCCTTGCTCATCCCATTTGTTTCCAAATCTGTTAAATCAGAAGTGAGCCAAGTACTGCCATTCCAATATTTCCAAGTTGTACGATTATTGAAAGATACTAAATATTTAAGAGTTGTGTTAATTGGCGTATCTTGCTCTAATGTAACATTCCTAATATGCTTCCATGTTGAAGTATTTTTTTGTGAGGTTGAAGATGTTGTTAAATAATAAGCTTGATTTTCTGTATAAATAGGTGCTGGATATTTTAAAACAACAATGCCGGAACCACCTGGAGCATAATTTGTCCACAAATCTCCTCCACCACCTCCACCAGTATTAGGTGTTCCTGCAACAGCAGCAACACCACTATAGCCACTTCTACCTCCTCCCCCAACACCACCAGCAGCACCACCAGCAGTACTTGTTCCACCACCACCTCCACCTGCATAATAAACAGTTGAACCTGTTATTGAACTTGCTTTACCATCTCCACCTATACCTAAAGCATAAGCACAACCACTTATGCCAGCAGTATTTGCACCTCCACCGCCAGCAGCAAAAAAAGAGGTACCACAATTTGTATCACCACCTTTATTACCCTGATCAATTACACCAACACCACCATTTTGATTTTGATAAGAACCTCCACCTCCACCAGAACCACCACTTGAAGCTGAAATACTATATGAATGTCCTCCTCGACCACCACCGATAGATGTTATACCACTAAATACAGAATTTCCACCATTACTATCTACTCCGCCAGCACCAACTATTACACTATAGTTTTGAGCTGATACTCCATAACCGGTACCGGTCCTAAACCCTCCAGCACCACCACCACCTTGCCTACCTGAACCACCACCAGCAACAACCAGATATTCAACTTCTCCTGCCATATTTGGAACAAAATTATCGTTAGATAAAAAAGTATGAATCTTATATCCATCAACAATAGTTACTGATCCACCTGTAGCAAAAAAAGGTGACGGTGATGATGAATGTAATATAGCCGCGTTTGCCATAAAGTCAGTCCCATCAGCAGCGTTTTCTTGTACAAAATCAACCTCGGAGGAAGAAGAAAGATTAATTGATGTTAGTCTAGTTTGATTTTTTGAATAAACAGTATCTGTAATCGTCACATCGGAAACGCCAGGCATATTACTTAGATCATCATAAGAGAAAACGACCTGGTATTGAAGATACTTTTTACCTCCAAGAAAAGACAAACTTTGACCGTTTGTCACAGCTGTCCAATTTCCACCGTTAGTCCATGTTCCATCGGGAGCAGCAACATCTCCCGCTTTCACCTCCATTATTATTAATGAATTTGCAGGTCGAGGGCTAACACCGGTAATTGAAGAAACTTCGGTCCAAGTTATTGTATCAAAAGAAACTTGCGTGGCATATTCTTTCACAGGAGAAATTGCACTTGCAGAATATGTATATGCGCTAGCATCTTCAGCGGAAAAAATAAAAAGAGCTCCACAAAAAAATACTGTAGACAAAAACAATTTTAATTTTAATTTGTTTTTCAAAGACATTTACGAAACTTTTATTTTACACATCTATTTAACCACCAACTAGTTTTATACCAGGCGCCTGCAACATTTGAAAAACCATCGCTAAATCTTACAGTTAAAATCTTATTGACAGCAGCTTCCTGGGAAGTATTATACAATCCTGTTGCACTAGCCATGCCATAACTAGCCTTATTACTATAGATACACAAAAGTTCATTTCTAGTTGGTAACCTGCCCCCAATTGCTTTGCATGCATTTCGCGAAGGATAAAGAGAGAAATCAACATTATTATCGGCAACCAAACCATCAAATCCATCAACTGGCAGACATTGGGGGGCAGCACAGTCAGTGTCGGATGTTTTCCATTGCCAAGTACCAGGATGTGCTGGATCGCCACTATCTTCTTTATACACTGCGAATCCAGCGCAAGGTCCAACAGTCCAAGGATTTGCACAAACATTAACATTGCACCAATTATTTACACACTCAGTGTTTGTCGTACAAGAACCACCATCGGGTTTTTGAGCATATATAGTTCCGGCTGATCCTGCGCCACTAACAAAAGATTGTGTTTTTGCAAAAGCATTAAAATCAGTGTCTGAAGTTGTCACAAAAGAATCAGTTGTACTGGAAATTTTTATTTCTCCGCTACTTGTATCCACATCATCATCTTTAGAAAAAAACTTGATCCAACCATTTTGGTTAGATGTATGAATGGCGGTTGCCACCGCATCAATCCCACCACTCCAATCAGTTTGAAGCCATCCGAAAGTAGCACTTTTCCCCTGTTGGATATTGAGGAACTGAAAACTAGCCACTGCAACAAAAATTAATGCTGCGGTAAAAGAGGTGCTAAAGGTAAACAAACGCACTTTTTTCTGATAACGCTTGAGCTGAGAATATGAATCGAAATTAAAATTGCAAACATCTCCTACCTTAGATTTGCTCTTGCATTCTTGAATGCGCAAATGATTAAGAGCTGCTGATTTGAAAAGAAGATGAAAATGATCAATAAAAAATATTTTCAAAATCTTTTTATGCCTTTTTTTCTCCACAGCAAAACTAGGAGAAACGATTTCCTCTCTTTTATTCAAATCGCGATATAAAATAACATCATTTTTGTTATTTTTGTATGATGTTTCTGTTTTTTTCTCTTGAAAAAGCATTCTTGTTTATATTTACAAAAACCAGCCCAGATTTCGAACCAAAAGTATCTTTGAAACTGTCTATAATATAGCATATTTAAAAAATACGCAATAATCTAAACTTATAGATATATTAATATTTCTTCAAAATAAAAAATCTCCCGAAAAAGGGAGATTTTTTAAATTTTTTACTTGTTTCAACGGCTATTTTATCGAAATAAGCTCAACATCAAAAACAAGAGTGGCGTTTGGTGGAATGGCCACACCTGCTCCTCGCGCTCCATAACCCATTTCAGAAGGAATTGTCAGTGTTCGTTTTTCACCAATTTTCATGCCCAAAAGTCCCTGTTCCCAACCAGCAATCACCATACCTTGTCCAATTTGAAATTCAAATGGAGTTCCACGATCAACACTTGAATCAAACTTGGTTCCATCAGTCAATTTTCCAGTGTAATGCACAGAAATATTATCACCCGATTTAACCACACGATCACCTGTTCCTTCTTGAGTTGTTTTAATTTCCAATTCCATAGGTTTTTTTTCATTAACTTGATTAACTGTTGTTGGTTGTGCTGCCTTCTTGGTTTCTTGCGGTGCTACTTTTTCGGTTTCAGTTTTTGTCACAGGAGCGTTTGCTGATTTCCCAGCAAAAAGCACATATCCCAAAACGATTGCTACCACTAAAATTAAAATAACTAAGACTTTTTTATTTTCCATAAATTGCTGCTTAAAAAATTACTTAAATATCCTAACATAAATCAAAAAAAGAAAAAAGGGTCCCAGCTAATTCAGCCAAGACCCCAGTATGGAACTTTTTGTTACTTTTTTACTCAATTATGGGATTTTCCCAGATAACCTCGCCATCCGATTTTTGAACACTTTTAATGTCAGCAAATGGCCAACCAAAGGTTACTAAATCTGAGGGTGAAAATTGTATACCGGTTTTTCGATAATAAATTCTGCACCTGCTTACATTGACAAGATAGCCATCTTTCAGTTGTTCGACTGAAACACCAAGCTTTTCTGAAACAGGAACATGATCAATTGGAGCATCACCTCTCAAATAAACCAACCGAGATTCTCCATAGCCAACACTAATTCTCTTCGACATAATTCACTTCCTCCCTTTTAATGTCCTGCTTGTATTTTTACTGCCACTAATATCTATTCGAATGAATCCACGTCAACGATTTGAACAGGGCCAACCAGCTCACTTTGATTGTTTTTCATCGTCGCCCTTACAATAATTTTCCGGCCTTTGAAAATTTCCGGAACCCAGAAACAATCAGCTGCTATCATATATGGCATATTGTCCATATCAAACCACTGTGGATTTCCCATTTCCTTTGTCGAAGCAGGAGTCCCGATGCAATATTTTTTCTCAATAATATAAACAGTAACTTTCCAAATAACACTGCCACCATCTTCCTGTATATTGGTAAAATAACCAACTGCAACCTTTTCAAGATATTTTTTCCTAACAAGGATCCATAGCTCCTCCCAGGTTTCCCTGGCAACACATTCTTCAAGGGAACTGTCTTGCGGTTTAGGCTTGCCTCCTGAACCGTTCCATCGGTCTTTGCCGATCTTGTCTAGTTTCGGAGCCAACAAAACCTCCCTATTATCCACAATAAACAAAAGTGTCGCCTCAAAATCATATTCCTTTTGGCTTTTTTCATCGCTCATCTGTAATTCCTCCCTATGAAAATATTTTAATATTCTTTTTTAAAATTACTCAATTACCGAGTATATTGCAAAGAAACAAAAATGTCAACCAACCAGCCCTAGACAAAACTTTATTTTTATATATAATAGTAAGAGTTCGAAAAGAGTTGCGTCGCGCGGGCTTGCCCGCCGAAGTGTAACGAATTCCGCCGTCGCTTTCCTTCGCGGGTTTTACCTCGCCGAAGTCGAGCTATGACGAGACGAAGGCGGGTGTCGTATAGTGGCTATTATATCAGCCTTCCAAGCTGAGGAGGGGGGTTCGATTCCCCCTACCCGCTCATAATAAAATAAAACAAGGTCCCTCAAAGGACCTTGTTTTATTTTATTATAATTGAATATAGTGGGAATCGAAGGGTATTTCAAAAAAGCAAACGATTTTGCTTTTTTGAAAACCCGGGCTTCGAAGGAAAACTTTCTCTGCGTACTCGCGAGAAAGTTTGGGTGAGAAGGATTCCCCCTCTCATTTTTGCGGGTAGGGGGAATCGAACTATGGTATAATTTATACATAAAAATACCATCTTTTTGAGAGTTCCGTATGAATAAAACAGAAAAAGCATTTCGATGGATAGTTAATATTTTTAAAAAGCACGAAATCCCCTTTATTTTAGCAGGTGGGTTTTCGGCTAAACTTTACGGCTCCCCTAGGAAACTTCGTGATATTGATTTTGACATCCCTGATGATAAATTAAAAGAAATAATTTCCGATGTTAAAGAATTTATTGTCTTCGGTCCAGAACATTATATTGATGATGTTTTTGATTTAACGCTTCTCCGACTAGATTATTATGGTCAAAAAATTGATATAGGTGGCGGAACTTTTGCAAAAACATACAATAGAAAAAAGAATGTCTGGATCAAGGATTCAACAAATTTTTTAAGATATAATCTAATAGATGTGTTTGGAATTATTATTCCCGTTATTAAACCTAAAGATCTAATTAGATATAAAAGCAAATCCCCAAGAGAAGAAGATTTTATTGATATAATCGCTGTTAAAAAATTTATTGAAAAGCAAACTATATAAATTAGGTTTATGCTATACTTTACATATAAATTGATAAATAAAATTTATGTCATTTGAATTTGAACAGCCAGTGATCGCAGAAAAAAGGGAGGCTTTGGATGATAAGTGGTTTGATAGATTTAGTGCTTGCGGGTCTTTTGAAGATTATGAATATCTGGGTGGAGAAAAAGGATTGAGAGATAATCAAAAGAAACTTTTTATTTCGGGTGAATGTGAAAATCCTATTTTGGATTATCCCGATCTTGAAAAAATAAATATTAATCAGAGGGAACAAGACTTGTTACAACTTAAAAAAGATATTCTGGATCAAGAGAGCAATGAAACTGTGAAGCAAGCTTATCGCTGGAAAATTAATGCAAAAATTGCAGAACTTAGAATGCTTAAGGAAACAAAATCTGAAAATGACAGAAGATTTCTTCGCTATAGTAAATTTATTTATGGACAACCAGAGAAGGAAATATTTGATTATACTATGAATCAAATAAGGAAAACTATAAATAAAAAAATAAAAGATCCAAATGAAAATATTCGTATTTCCGCGCAAAGACTTCTTAATGAGTTGGGTGATTATTTTGAAAGCACATCTTCAGATATTGCAGAATTAAGGGATTTCATGAAAGAAAGTTCAGAGGCTGGCAATTTTCCAAAAACTGAATTTGAGGCTGAAGAAATAAAAAATGCATTTGAAGGTGCACTGGAAAGATATAAATTATCAGGATGGGAGGTTCTAATTGGCGATAATTTCACAGCCATTGGAGTCAGCCAGGAAAATAAAACTGTCAATATTCCAACGGATAGAAAAATGAGTGAAAAAAAATTAACTGCACTAATTGAACACGAAATTGGAACGCATGTGCTTAGGCGTGAAAATGGAGAAAGATCGAAATTAAAACTATTAGGATTGGGATTAGATCGTTATTTGAAGGGAGAAGAAGGCATTGCCACATATGAAGAACAAAAAATTGAAGGAGCGAATGAATTTGCTGGACTTGAAGGGCATCTTGCCATATCTCTTGCTCTCGGTATGGATGGAAGGAAAAGAAATTTTAGAGAAGTTTACGAAATATTGAAAGATTACTATTTTATAAATTCTAAGAAAGAGGAATCCGAAGCTAAAACATATGCAGAGAATACAGCATGGAATCGTTGTGTCAGAACGTTTCGTGGAACCACCTGTGACACTCCAGGATCTTGCTTAACAAGAGATATTGTATACAGAGAGGGAAATGTCGGAGTGTGGAATGTCATAAAAAATAACCCTGAAGAAGTTAAGCGATTTACGGTTGGAAAATATGACCCAAGCAATTCCAGGCATATTTGGATTTTGGAACAGCTTTGTATATCCGAAAAAGATTTGGAAGAATTAGATTCTCATGATGAAACATTGGAAAATTAGTTAATCAAGGCGAGCAGACTCATAAACCCAGTTCGAACGTCATTGCACAAGGGGCTCAAATTTACTTAAAACGGCTCTGTTGAGCTGTTTTTTGGTATGTTCATGATTTATTTATAATCTTGACAAATTAATATTATTACTATATACTAATATATTCTTTTAAAACTAAATAAACCAACAAGGGAGGATGTATGAAAAACTTACTGAATAGGATTTCTGGAAAGAAGCTTTGCGCTAAGGATAATATTTTTCAACCGTTTCCTTTTCAGGGAGGTTTTGAAAAAAAGAAAATCCTGGAAGATGGAACCAGGGTAGTCTTAACAAAGGAAAGAAAACTTCAAATCATCACAATGTTATGCGAGTTGGAAAAACTTTTTGACTGTTCTGGGTTAAGTTGGATAGTTGACGGCGGTCTTAGTGTTTCCATTCTGCTAGGTGATTTCATTGGAGAACACAGAGATCTTGATCTGGCAGTAGAAGAGTTTCAGTTGGAAAAGTTGCAAGAGTGGATTGAGAGAAAAGGTTACGGACTGTTCGTCACGCTTGGAGTTCAGAGTCGAGAAACAATGTTCATGAAGAGAGTTAACTGGAAAGAATTTTCAACGGCTGACACTTACCTTTTCTGGATTATTGCCGTTGATGAAAATGGCTTAATTCAAAAAGATAAGTCACTGAGCTTCATTAATGTCCATATCATCAGAAGAAACGAGCTTGGAAATCCATTAAGTTGGGGCAAAAAAGTATTGCCAGCACATTGGTTTTATTCTGAAGTTGTAGAATTTCAAGGTAGTGTACTAAATGTTGCAAGTCCTCTCAAGACAGCCTACTACAAGCTGCGATCAATGAGGAATTATGACCTCACTGATCTTCGCCATATGCTTGAAGCTGGTTTGATTCCCTGTGCTGACATTGAGGAGATTGAATCAGTTCTCAATGCGGAAGGAGAAAATAAACACCCCGAGGATTATTACAGGGCAAGAAAGAATTTCATAATAGAAATGAAAGAGTGGATAACAAACCAAAAAGGCAGTTAAAAAGGAGAGTGCTCATAATGAAAAGAATTTCAATTTTACTCGCGGCCACCGTTATGGTTCTGTCGTTACTCGTTTTGGGCACATTGCTCATGTGTGGCCTTTACGACGGGTTCTCAAATCTCATCCAACCCATAAGCTGGAGAATGTTCTGGATTGCTGTTGTTGCCTTAGTGGCTTCAAATGCTTTTCTTAAAAAATACGGCTATAAATAATAGATCCGTAAACTGTAATTAGGCTCTTCACTGCAAAGTGAAGAGCCGTTTTTTTATTATTGTAAACACTTTTGCATAAACCCAGTTCGAACATCGTTGCACAAGGGGCTCATAATAAAACAAAACAAGGTCCTTTTTGGGACCTTGTTTTGTTTTATTATAATTGAAATAGTGGGAATCGAACACATTAAAAAAATCAAGCATTCGCCTGCGCGAACCTGGCGGAAACAACGTGCCAACAAATATTTTTCATAAATACTTCGATGTAATCAACTTTTTTGAGGCCATATTGAATCATGTAGGCGTGTTCGAAAACATCCATTACTAAAAGTGGAGTTGCGCCAGTCAAATGTCCTTCGTTATGTTCATTTATCCACACGTTATACATCGTGCCAGTAACATCATCTTGATAGAGCACTACCCAACCAATTCCTCGCATTGCACCTGTTGCCCGAAAATGTTTTTCCCATCTTTCAAGTGAACCAAACTCCTTAATAATTTTTTTACCAAGTTCACTTTCCGCCTCTAAAGTCGAACCACCCTTCATCATGTTTTCAAAATACAGTTCATGCAGGCGCATTCCATTAAATTCCCAACCAAATCTGCGCATAACCTCAGCATATTCTGGCGTGCCAGTTTTATCATGATCCAAAAGATTCACAATTGCATCAACCGCTTTGTTTGTATTTGTTACATAACCTTCATACAAAGTGAAATGATTTTTAAGCAGTTCATCAGAAAAACCCTCCAAGCCTAGCAGATGATCAAACTTTTTTGCTTCGTAAATCATGGCATGTAGCATGTATCATGTAGCATGTATCATGTATAAATACAAAATACCCGAAACGCAATACTTTTAAAAATTTTTTAAATTATCACACATCTTACTACACAGGAAAGCTACTTTTTCTTCCCAGCATATTCTGGGAGAGTAAGTCTCCAAAGATAATTTTTGCAGTGTTTGGCATAATCAATGCCAATTCTCTTGTTTTTAATTATTTCCGCATTAACAATCCTTTTGCCACGTTCAATCCATAATTTGTCCCCCATTGTCACATCCCATCCATTAAGGTTACAATCGATTTCCAAAAATTTGCAAAGTTTTCCTGGGCCATTGGTTTTTTTATGTTCCACACCGTCGATAGCAACCGCCCGGATCAAAACTGCTGCTGGAAAATCCCTTCTTTCTGTCACAATATTAAAACAATGGTACATTCCATAAATCATATACACATATGCATGCCCTGCCTCCCCATACATCAATTCTGTCCTTGGCATTCTGCCTTTAGAGGCGTGTGAGGCTAAATCATCCTCACCAACATATGCCTCAGTTTCAACAATTATCGCGTGAATTTCTTTTTTTCCAATCTTGCGAACCAAAACGCAGCCCAAAAGTTTCTTAGCAACATCTAAAGTGTTCTGCTTATAAAAATTTTTACCTAGAATCATTTTTTTGTTCTATTGTTTTTTGATAAACTTCCAACATTTTTTTAGCACAAATAGAGGCTGTGTAATTTTCCTTGGCTATTTTTTTAGCGTTTTCCGAAAATTTTCTTCTAATATCATTATCATTTATTAATCTTTCAACAGCATTCGCAAAATCAACCTCATTTTCCTTAACCAACAGCCCATTAATTTGATTTGTAATCAAGTCTTTTACTCCAGTTGCGCTAACTGCCACAATAGGCACACCCATATACATAGCTTCAGTTAAAATCATTCCCTGTGTTTCAGACTTAGAAGCATGCACAAAAATATCAGCTGCAGCAAAATAATTTTTACGATCATTGTTAGCAATTAATCCAGTGAAAATAACCTGATCAGAAACTCCATTTTCCAAGGCAATTTTCTGCATCACAGAAATATAATCGCCTCCGCCACAAACCAAAAATTTAACTTTTTTATTTTTTAGCAAAACTTTAGCAACAGCATTCATCAGAAAAGTAAGATTTTTTTCAGCTGTTATTCTGCCAATGAAAAATAATACTGTTTCATCTGATGCAATTTCAAGTTTTTTTCTAATCTCTATTCCTTCTGCATTTTCAAACTCAGATTCTTCCACGCCAGAAGGAATACTCTCGATTTTTTTATTTTTAACTCCCCAAGATCTGATTATTTCAGTGACAGAGGGTGTTGGTGTAATGATTTGATCTGAAACGTTTGCATATCCCACAGCGTTTTTAATCGTCCACCAAGCTGCCAATCTTCTAGGAACAAGGGGTGCGAAGTGTGCGTATTGGTCATACAATGTGTGCCACGTGAAAACAAGCGGCACATTTTTTTTCTTTGCCCATCTTTTTGCTTGCCAACCCAAAAGATTTGGGTGTTGAGAATGAATGACGTCAATTTCCAGCTTGGATAAAATCCTATCAATGCGGTATGAATATGAAATTGCAATTGGAAAGCGAATGTTTTTAAATTTCAAATCCAAGGCGGGATATCTGAAAACATTTTTATTTTCATCAACATAACCCTTAAACTCAGGCGCAAAAATATACACCGTGTGACCGAGTTTTTCAAATTCCCTGCGAAAACTTTCAATTGACATCGAAACTCCAAAAGGATTAGGGAGATAGTTATTTGTAAATATCGCTATGCGCATATTTCCAAAATTTTTAATTTGAAATTCGAAATTTGAAATGAATTTTCAATGTTTTAATTTAAAAATTCAAAAATTTAGATTTGATTAAAAATTGTAAATTAAAAATTAAAAATTTGGGACAAGCTAAGATTATAAAAACTTAATTCATCATTAAATTCAATTAGCATCAAGAAACTCCAATATATCCAAGAATACGTGCTGGTTTTTAATATCGGAAATAAAAGTGTGATAAGCTTTTTCAATATATTTTTTCTTTTTTATTTTAGACCCAACTTTTCTATAAATATTCTCCAAGCTATTTTTTTGAACAATATGATCATGCGTTGATTGCATAATAAGAATAGGCTGAGTTATCAGCTCCAGATTTTTTCTTGAATCTTTAATCAAAGAAAAAGTTTCTAGCGAACTAGAAATAGGATACGACTGGTATGAAATCAATCTTGTAATGGTAGTTGAAACACCAAAAGTCGGAGGATAATATTTTTTGTGATATTTCTTAAACATTTTTAATGTTTTTGCAAAAGACACAACAATCTCTTCATATCTCAATCTATATGGAGTTGCCATCAATATCAGTCCTGCAATATTTTTTTCTTTTTTGGCAAACTCCATCGCCAAGTTTGCACCAATTGAAGTTCCCCCGATGTAAACTTTTTCGCAAGTTTTTTTTAACTCCGCATAACCCTTCTCAATATCCATAATCCAATCTTTCCTTGTCACGCCTTCCAAATCTTTTGGTACAGTTCCATGCCCGGTCAGTTGAATCCCCAAGACTGTGTAACCGTTTTCATTCAGATATTTTCCTAATCTTCGCACTTCATATGGCGTTGATGTCCAACCATGCACAAGCAAAATTCCTTTGCCATTACTACCCATGAAAAAAAACGGCTGATTCACAAGATTCCGCTCTTCTTCATATAAAAGCTTCGGGTCAGCAAAGAGAATGTTTTTTGCCTTTCCAAGAGCTTTTTCTGCAAATTTTACAAGCTTTTTTACCATATATTTCTATGACTAAGCCTACCTCTTTTACACCCTTTTTGCAAGAAAAAACCTTGACATTTTCTACATTTACAGTATACTTTTATATTCATTAACAATTGAATATCTCAAAAAATATCTACGAGGAGGCCTGCCATGGCTAAAAAAGAACTTTCACAAGATGAGCAACGATTCATAAATGAAGTTATTGGACCGCAACTACAAAAAAGTGAGCACGTCAAAATACCAATAAATTTAAATTCTTACCTAATGAACTACTGCACTATAAGCAATGGTGACCCTATTTCATTTATTGATGTAATCGTGTTAGTCTGCGGATTTGGATCTGGTTGGACTGGCAGTTCTCTTCTTGGCTACGAACTTGTGAAACTTGGTTACCAAGTCACAATGGTTTCGCTGTTAGGGTATGGGAACTCAAACAACCCTCCTATGCTCGCCAGAAATAATTTCAAAAGGGATGCTGTTGCACTTCATATCTGGGCAAACAAAGTGCTTCCAGGTAGGAACATTCATTGGATTGGACATTCAATGGGCGCTGCCGTAATCACAGAACTTGCCGTTATGAGCCCTCGAACAATATCAAGCTTAACACTTCTTGATCCCATAGGTTTTCAAAAAAGATCAATGTTGGAACTTGGTCTGAAATTTATCGCCAATGGAATTGGTCATAAATGGGCATTTTCCGGAAATCCCAAATGGGAAGTCCTCGAAAAATTTCTGCCTAAAGAAAAATCTCCATTTACATCTGATCGTATAAAACAACGCTTATGTGAGTGGGAAAAACTGTGTGATGACAAAGCATTAACATCGCTAAAAAAGGTTCTGAACATTAAGATGGTGCAATGCATTTATGGGGAAAAAGATTCCCTATTCAGGCACGCACTTGACTGCGATGGCATTATTTATGTGCCCCTGCCGCTATGGCACAACACAACAATGCACGGCAGCGACCTGACTGCCAAAGAAATAGACAAATTTATTTTCAATCTAATCAAATAGAATATTTTGCCAAACAAATTGGCAAAACAAAAGCCGCCCCAAATTAGGGACGGCTTTTTTCAATTTTATCTAAGCATTATCATTCTCTTTTAGAAGTTTTTTGGCTTGGAGATTTTTATACAAAGTTATGCCAACATACGAAACGATTGCCACAGCAGCAATGATCCAGCCAATCCAGCTGATATATTGTTTCATTTCTTTCCACAAATAACCATAGAAATATCCCATTGCAACCAAGGTTCCGCTCCAAACAAAGCCGCCAAGAACTGAGTATTTCACAAATTTTTTGAAATCCATTTTCACAATTCCGGCTGCTGCAAAGGTTGCCCAGCAAAGTCCAGTCGTAGATTTTACAGCAAAAATAGTCTTGCCGCCATGTTTTTCAAAATATTTTTCCATTTTTAAAACCAATGTTTCAGTGATTCCCATATATTTACCAAAACCGCTTGTAAAGCCCATTCCCCATTTATATCCCGCTCCATACAAAAGCACATCGCCAATAATATCCCCTAAAATTGAAAACAATAAAACCACCGGCCAAGCGAAAGCTCCCAATGAAGCCAGCATAGCTGCGATGATTGTTACAACCGGTCCTTCAATAATCATTAAAGGCAGCATCGCCCAATAGCCATACTGTCTCAAAAATTCAAAAATGTGTTGTCCTGCTTCTTCCATTTCTATATTATATCGTATACAAGAAATAACTCAACTATTGATTTATTTTTTTCTTTATGTTAAACTGTCCACTGTTACTGTGTTATTGAAATTTTACATATGGCGCCATCGTCTAGTGGTTAGGACACCAGGTTTTCATCCTGGTAACAGGGGTCCGATTCCCCTTGGCGCTACCAAAGAAGATTTATCAGCACGCGAGTGCTGATTTATCGTATATAGGAGCCTTAAATCAGGGGTTCCAAATTTCTCACCATCATATTTTATGCTATCTGCAAAGATTAACTTTTGAAAACTTAGTTTTGTTGCATAATCAGCCTCAATCCACGATTTTGCAGAGGTTCGAACATAGGAAAAACAATATTCAAGCACCTCATTCATTTCAAACTCCTCATATCTCTTGTCTTGTATGAGGGCGTGCTTTTGACTTATCCTATCCTCGATTAGTTTTTTTTGCTCAAATAGGTCATCATCGGTATACTTTCCTGCACGATGAAAATCGAAGACTTTTTGGCGTTCAGCTTCTAATGAAGTTATGTCTCTTCTTATTTGTGCATTTTCGTTGTCTATCTTTTTGTAGCCATTTTGCCATTCATCCAAAACGATAGCTTTGAATAGTTTTTCATATTTAATACCGGGAGAGATACTGTCCAGATATTCAACAAATTGCTGTTCGAATGATTCTTTTGGGATTGACCTTGTTTTTTTACAACCAGCGTGCTGGTGATGATAGTATGGATATTTTGAACCGTGCCTATTTCTTGATGTACTGCCAGTGAGTGAAGCCCCACATTCATCGCAAATAACTAATTTTCTCAAGGGAAATAAGGGGTTGTTTGCTGACCTTGGTGCTGCGTGCGCCGACTTCATATAGTCAGGTTGGCACTTTCTAAACAAGTTTTCTGAAATAATAGGTTCGAAGGCTCCTTTATGTCCACCCCAAACATCAATATACCCATAATAAATAGGATTAGTAAGTATTTTTTGCATAAGGGCGGTTGATGGGTTTTTGTTTTGTTTTGTCCTTAAACCTCTGTCTGACAGAAACAGTGCAATTTTTTCATAAGTGTATGTGCCTTTGGAATATTCTTCAAAACCAAGTCGTATAAACCCGCTCTTTTGAGGGTCAGGTACAATATTTGAACCCTTGTAAGGTCGATAGTAGCCTAGGGGTGCTTGCCAGTTCCAGAAGCCTTGTTTTAAGCGTTCCAGCATACCCTGCTTAGTTCTTTCCGTTCTCATATTATTGTCTAATTCCGCAAAAACAGAAATCATACCCTCCATCGCTTTCCCAACTGGCGATTCGTCTATTGTTTCCGTAACTGAACGTAAATCAGTACCCGCCTTTTTTAATAAAGCTCGAACCATAACGTGGTCTTCTTGATTTCGTGCAAACCTATCTAGCTTATAAACAACAAAAAAAGTGACATTATTCTTTTTGTCACTACAAAATGCTAAGGCCTTATTAAATTCTGTTCGGTTAGCTGTTTTTGCTGATTCACCAAGCTCAATGTATATTTTTAAAATCCTAATACCATTACGTTCTGCATATTCTTTGCAAAACCTTTCTTGGCTGCCCAAGCTAGTACCTTCAACTTGGTCTTTTGAGGATACTCTGCAATAGATGATGCCTGTTTTTTCTGTTTCCATATTTATATAGTACGCTCGTGTAAATATTCAACAATACCCATCAGGGATTTTTGGAACCCTTTTTATTTTTCTTGAAGCTTTCTATTGCAAGTCTCACCATTTCACGATAATTTTCCTCAACCAAAATAACCTCTTCTTCGGAAAGATTCTTCAATGATGGCTCAATTCGACAACACTTCTCAGTAGTAAACATTTGTTTCGAGTTAAAAACAAGAAACAAAAAAGAGTAATCGAGTCTGAGAATATTTTCGAAAAAACATTTTCAGGCTTGAGTACTCTAGAGGGTGACTTTTGAGGGTGAGTGTCTAGAAAGTGAAGCTAACTACTCTTAAATTGTTATCATTAACTTAGCAGAAAAATTGCCACTTGTCAATGTCAGACAGTTGAATTCCAAAATCATAATCGCCAGAAACGGTATACAACACGTGTGCCAAGACCAAAAGTTTAGCTCCACCCCTACCACCCCCTCGAAAGTCTGCACATTTTTGAAATCAATTCAACTTGAATAAAAAAATAAATCTCAGCAACAGTGCCGGCTAGCAAGTACCGACTGTTTGTGTGCTTTTATTGGAATGTTTGTGTCAGACAGTAGAACAATAACAATCTGATAAAAAAAAGAAGCTAACTCTTTTGGAATAAGCCTTTGATGGATTGATTTTCGTGCATTAAATAAATACAAGCTGACAAACGATTTGCAATATAATGTCAGACGGTGTCCCTTGTCAGACGGGCACATATTGTAAGTGCATTCAATATGTAATATTCTTGTATTTTTCTCCATCAGTAAATCCATCCTCATAACCTTGCTTAACCCCGGTCCTAAAGGCTATGTATAGAAATATGCCCGCTACTGTAGCAAGTAAATAGAAAGGCCATTGTGGACCGTCATCCTTGATAATAATGATGCCGTTAGCTCCAGCAAAAAAATCTAAAGCCACCAACTCAAACATACCAGCCATAAAAATAAGGATGTACTTTTTAACTTTTTCATCTAACGATTCTTTCTTTACTTTTTCCATCGCCTTGTTATTGATTTAGAAAAAATATAAACAGCTGCAATCACAAAGAAGAAATACCCCAGTGCTAATGGTTTAAAAATAAGTTCGAGAATTATCCCGGGCACCATTCCAACCACTAATAATACTGCTGCCGTCTTAACTCCACTCCAGACGCTAGAGGTCATCTTTTCAATTCGACCCCATTTACTTAATGTTTTTGAGTATATGAAAAATGCGGATACTAATAAAAATAATCCTATCAGTGGGCTGCTAAAAATAAACGCCGCGCCAATTATGAATAGTATTACTGATATGCTTACGCCCTGAGAAAAATCACTTGTTATTTTTTCGACAATGGATAGTTCTTTCATATAGTTTATTGAAAAATTATTAGAAAAATACCCCACCAAAGTCGCAATTTTGGATATAAAAAAAGGCAACCTTACTGGTTGCAACGCCCAATTAAGCAGGTTATGCCAAATTGTTTTAGTAAGATTGCCATTTTCGAGCACAACCTTACTTCTATCCATAGAAAGACAGAGCCTATTAAATTGGACGTTGCATATGTAATTTACAATAAAATCAATAAAAAAACAACTCTGTCGAGATGTCTCTTTGGGAATATAATTCTGTTGACAGAGTACTAACTATGGGATACTATAGGAATGTGCTTGTGAGGCGAAAGCCTTTTTCAAGTTTAATTGAAGGCAAGCATAGAAAAAAACCGCTTTAGGCGGCTTTTTTTTATATTTATTCAGGTTCATTTTCAGTCTCAACTTCACTAATTTCTACGGTTTCAAGAGCCGGCTCAGGCCGTTTAAATAGCAAATTTGGGATTGCAGCTAACAATGAAGCGAATGGATAATATGCTGTCTGAGTTTTTCCAAGAGGTATGACACTCAAAAAATGAATATTGCCATTGTCCCTTTGTCTCAAAATAACCCTGAAACCAGAGCCATTTTTCTCACCGTCACAGCACCATTGTTTTTCAATGCTAATTTTCTTTATACCTTTTTTAAGCTTTTCTCTGTCTGCTGTTTTGCTCAACTTAAACACTTCATTGCTTGATATGAGCCCAACTGCTTTATCTAAAAGCCTGAATCTGGCTAACTGCTGCTCTTTACTCCTCATCATATTACCTTTACCGTAAACAAGGTGGTTGAAGCCTTGAGCATTGAAATATATATCTTTTGCAAAAGCAGGGTTAAAAACCTTGCCAATGGAAAAATATTTATTTTTTGCTTTTAGTTTTTCTTTTTCATACTTGGATTTCATTGCCATATTTACAATTTTCCCCCGAATTGTGTTCTCTTTTTTAAAATTATATCCAGTGGCTTAATAAGGAGAAAAATAAGGACTGGGAAAAGTTTCGACCTACCCCTCATTATAGTAGCTTGGTCAAGTTTGTCAAGAATTTTAAAATATTGCCTTATTCTAGAACAAAAACGTTTAAATCAATAAGTACACCGCTAGCTCCTAATGGCTCTATAAGGGCATTTAAATTGTATGGGTAGTGTCAAGACTTGACAGTAGTTTAACAGTGTGTAAAAATGTAAGTACATATGAATATAGAATCTTCTGTAGGTAAAAAAATCAGACAACTTAGAAAAGAAAAAGGACTTAAACAGCACGAACTAGGGACAACCCTAGGTCTTTCTGAGTCCTATATTTCGTACGTTGAGAAGGGCGCCCGCGTCTTAAGTGGCGAATCACTGCATAAACTAATTCAAACATTCAACCTTGGAGAAAATTATTTTTCTAATGACAGCACAATGGTTCAATTTAGGGCGGATGCAAGCAGTCTTGACCCTGAGTGCAACTACGATAAACTAACGGCTGATTTTTTTAAGTATGCAAAGTCAAACATAAACAAAAAATAATGGAAGGTATTTCAGAAAAAGTTAATACAATTATTGCTAAAATTGGACTAGAAAAGTTGCCTGTGCCCCTTGAAGAAGTGGCTGCATTATTCAACATACAAGTTGTTCCATACCCAGATTTTCCTGACAATGTTTCCGGGATGATAATGCACAAGGAAGGAATGACATTTATTGGCGTTAATCAAAACCATCCCAAGGTAAGACAACGTTTTACACTTGCACACGAGCTAGGACATTTTTTAATGGGACACGATGACCATACAATTGTTGATGATAGATTTGATAAGCCAATAAACAAGGAGAAGGAGGCAAATAAATTCGCATCAGAATTACTAATGCCAAAACAATTTATTGAGAAAGAAATTAAGGAGCACTCGGGAAAAATTGGAATTAACCAGCTCGCAAAAAAGTTCGAAGTCAGTGAGCAAGCAATGTCTATTCGTCTTCTCGATACGGGTTTAATACATAAATTACACACGTAAAAAAATTTATCCCATTTAATTACCCCGCCTGTGTATGTCAGACGGGGTTTATATATGGTTTCATTCTTTAATGGCAGATACGGTAAGAAATGTTATACGCCAATCTGAGCCATATTTTCAGCACACATTTCCCGTCTCCTAAACATAGCCCACTCATTAAGCTCACTAATAAGCTGGTTCCAAGAATTTCTAACTTGGGCTACCAAGTACAAAAACTCCAGATTTATCTGGAGTTTTTGCGTATTGGCGCCAAGGGGAATCGGACCGGCAGAAGTGAAACAAATTGGCTTTCAGCAGAAAGTAAACGCAGCGTGCGTAGATGAATGCGACCATAGGAGCATTCAGCTCTGCCGCGGACAAGGAACAAGTGAGTGTCGACGAACTTGCGACGCGCACTTAGGCATTACAATCACCAAGAAAAGGCTTTCTAAAGGCATTTTTTAAATATTACCATTGACAGTTACATAAAAATATGCTAATATGGACAGTTGTAAGATTTATCCAATTGGAACTGTCCAATGGAAAATAAACTCAAGAGGAGATACAACATGAAACAGATCCTTAACATCACAATCGTTTTCGCAAGTCTGCTTTTCACTTGTCCGGCATTTGCCGACAATAACACCGACATCACAATAACTTCAGTCAGCAATGACATTGAAGTTAAACAGCAACAAGATGTATCAGAAGCAAAACGGTGGTTGGAAATAGCCAGGAAACCTTTTGGGGACAACACGGCGGCTATCAGATATATCCGAGAAGCCGTAGAAAAAGCTGATGTGACTCTTAAATTCATTGGGACTTCCGAAAAAGAGATTTCACAGCTTTTAACGAAAGGTTACCTTGCCGAAGCCAAGCGTTGGTTGGAGCATGCGCGCAATCGCCTGGCTGACAACAAACACAATATCAAGTATGTCCACGAAGCACTTGCAAAAGCTGACGCAACACCAGCTTCAATCGGAACTTCTGAAGAAGAACTTCAAGAACTTCTCACTGACGGCTACGTCGCCGAAGCAAAGCTCTGGTTGGGATATGCGCGTAACAGAAGCGATAACAATGAAAATAACATTAACTTCTCTATACAAGCATTGGAAAAAGCCGATGCGAGTTTCGAAGACATTGACTCTTCAGCAGAGGAAATGTTGCAGCTCCTTGTTGATGGATATATAGCCGAAGCCAGAAAATGGTTCGGCTATGCACTGGAAAAGGAGGATAACCAAGCTGAGCTTGATTATTGCTTGGAAGCGCTTTTAAAGGCTTCCTACGTAGCAGATTTGGCATTTATCCTTGAAGATTAAGAATAAAATGAATAGTTGAAAATTATCCAGCCTCACGTCGAGAAATCGAGTGAGGCTGTTTTTATTTTTAAAAAATTTTCAAAACTAAACAAAAATCTCCGCTTTAATGCGGAGATTTTTATTTCTTTCCCTCTTCCTGCACCACCTCCAGCAGCTTCTTTTTGGCTCTATTGATGAGTGTTCCGACTGTGTTAACGGGTTTTTTGAGGATTTTTCCAATTTCTTCGTAAGAATATTCATTGAAATATCGCATCTGCAAAACTTTTTGATACCTTGCAGGAATTTTTTTCAAAGCATAGTCTATTTCTTTCACGATTTCTTGATGCTCCATTTTTTCTTCAGGTCGTTCTTCATTTGTTGCTGTGTCCAATTTGTCCTTGCTTGTTGAAATATCATCCCAAGAAACTGTATATCTCTTGCTTTTTCGCTTCAAAAAATTCACTGACTCATTGTGTGCGATGCGATATATCCAGGAAGAAAATTTTCGGGTGGTGTCAAAATTATCAATGCTTTTATAAGTCTTAGAAAAAACATTTTGCAAAATATCTTCTGTTTCATCTCTGTTACCAACCAAGTGATAAATGTAAACAAAAAGTTTTTTTTGATAACGAGCAAAAAGTTCTTTGTAGGCCTCCCTATTTTGCGTATGTATAATAATGATAAGTTCACTATCCTCCAGATTCTTTAAGCGATCCAAATCAGAACTTCTTCTGAAAAAAATAGAATCGCTTTGTTGTATTGGACTTTTTTCTAACAATGATTGATTAGCAGAGGACTTCCAGGGTAAATCTGTTTCACGACGAAAAAGGTTAGCTTGCGTACTTGATTCTGGCAAAGTCTTGCGAGAATCTGACCCTTTGGTTAGACTTTTCATTTTCGTTGCCATATGGTAAAATCGCTTAACGATTATTACTACTACGCGAAACGTCTGAAAATTATTGTGTCCCAAGGCCATTTATTGGAAGTTGAATACTACAATAATATCATATTTATGTCAAATACCCTAATACTTTCTATAGAAACATCCTGCGATGAAACAGCTATCGCTATTTTGCGTAGTTCAAAAAAGGGGCTTGAGATTCTTACAAATCAAGTTTCATCTCAAGTAAAGTTACACGCCAAATGGGGCGGTGTTGTGCCAAATCTTGCTGCCAGAGAACACTTAAAAAACTTTCCCAAGCTTCTAAAAATGGCCCTGGAAGAAGCGCAAATAACGCCAAGCCAGTTGGATGCAATCAGTGTCACAAGCGGTCCTGGGCTTATTCCTGCGCTTCTAGTAGGGGTTAACTATGCCAAAACCCTTTCCTATCTCTGGGAAAAGCCCCTGATTGGGATTCACCACATCGAAGGACACATATATGCCAACTTTATCGAAACTCAGGAATTAGGAGTTAGGAATGAGGATTTAGCAAATAAAAAACAAAAACCTAATTCCTACAACCTAATTCCTAGAACCTACATTGAATTTCCAATTTTGGCGCTTGTTGTCAGCGGTGGTCATACTCAGCTCGTTTTGATGAAGGATCATTTGCAATATGAAATAATCGGACAAACCGTGGATGATGCAGTTGGTGAAGCTTTTGACAAAGTTGCACGCATTCTCGGCATCGGCTATCCGGGAGGACCGAAGGTTGCGCAGCAAGCTGCGAATTTCCAATTTCCAATTTCCAATTTCCAAACAAAATCCAATAACTCAACTTCCAAACAAAATTATGAATTCGATGAAGCTAAGAAGCTAATGCCTAAAAAGCTGATTTTCCCTCGCCCGATGCTGCATAAGAAGAATTTTAATTTTTCTTTCTCTGGACTCAAGACTGCTGTGTTATATGAAACAAAAAAATTACAAGAAAAGTTACCAGTTACGAGTTACGAGTTACTGATTCCTGAAATCTGTCATGAATTTCAGCAGGCTTGTATTGATGTACTTGTTTCAAAAACTATTAAGGCTGCCGAGATTTACAAGCCAAAAACAATTTTATTGGCAGGTGGCGTAAGTGCTAATACTGAACTTCGCGAGCAACTCGGCAAAGCTATTTCTAAATCCCTACCAACTACAACCTACCACCTACCACCTATAAACCTGACTGGCGACAACGCCGCTATGATTGCAGCTGCAGCAGCTTTTCGCTGGGAAAAAATGACAGAAGCACAAAAGAAAAAAGCACTTGATGGTTGGAAAACAATTCAGCCAAATGCCAACTTGAAAATGAAATAGATATGTGCAAAGATAGATATAGAGATACCATAATATTAGCAACTTAAAAGGAGGGTCAGCATGAGACCTAAAATGAGCACGATTGCAAGAATGCTTTATCAAGTCTATGTAGCTACTAACGGAGATCCCTCACTAATTAGATCCATCAAAGAATGTGCTGACATATTCAAGGAAGATGTAACAATGAATGCTACAGGTCATTACATTCAACAGCTCGGAGAAATATTTTCCGACAGCAAAGAGTTGCAACCTCAAATTCTCCTGTCAACATTTATAACGGAGACTCTTGGAAAAGACATCAAATTATTTGTGTTGCAAATTCAAAAGTCCTCACTTTCGCAGGAACTAAGGGACGCGATAGTTGAGGAGTTAACGCAACCCTAAAAAAAGGGCGATTGTATCACAATCGCCCTTTCCGCATTTACATTCTTGAAAAATATCCCTTATCCTGCTAAGATAAATACATATTAAAGCTTTTATATAAAGAAAAAACATGAAAGAACTTCCAAAAATATACGAGCCACAAAAAATTGAGAATGAAATTTATGCTCGCTGGGAGAAAAGCGGATATTTTAATCCTGACAATATAGATTCAAAAGAAACATATTGCAATATTCTTCCGCCGCCAAATGCTAATGGCGAACTGCACATTGGGCATGCCAGTGGATACACTGTGATGGATATTTTTGGTCGCTGGGCTCGTATGAATGGCAAAAAAACCTTACTTCTCCCTGGGAAAGATCATGCTGGAATTCAGACGCAGGTTGTTTTTGAAAAAAAATTGCAAGCTGAAAAAGGACTTTCTCGCCAAGAAATTGGACGCGAAGATTTTTACAAAAAAACTTATGCCTTTTGTATTGATCGTGCAGATTATATGCGCAGCCAAGAAAAGAAAATTGGAATCTCTGCTGATTGGTCACGAGAAAAATTTACTCTTGATCCAGATGTGCTCAAAACCGCACTTGAAACTTTTGTGAAAATGCACGAAGATGGCTTGATTTATAAAGGCAAAAGAATAATAAATTGGTGCCCGCGCTGTGGAACCGCACTTTCCGATGTGGAAGTTTTGCACAAAGAAACTCCTGGAAAACTATATTTTATCAAATATCCGATTGAGAATTCAACCGATTTTATTACGGTTGCAACAACGCGTCCCGAAACAATGCTTGGTGACACTGCTGTAGCGGTTAATCCTAAAGACAAACGCTATTCAAAATTAGTTGGGAAAAATATTATTCTACCACTTCAAAATACGATCATTCCAATTATTGCAGATAAACGAATTGATTTGTCATTTGGAACTGGAGCTGTAAAAATCACACCATCTCACGATCCTCTCGACTGGGAGATTGGCAAAGATCACAAGTTAGAGGAAATCCAAATCATTGATGAAAAAGCTTTAATCACTGAACTTGGCGGAAAATATGCAGGTCTTACGGTGCACGAAGCAAGAGAAGAGATCATCAAAGATTTGGAAAAATTAAACTTACTGGAAAAAATTGAAGAGATGACACACAGCGTTTCAATTTGCGAACGTTGCAAAACAATTATTGAACCTTTGACTTCAAACCAATGGTTTATCAATGTTGATGCTAAAAACTTTTCCCTGAAAAAGAAAGCAATTGAAGCTATCAAAAAAAATGAAATTGAAATTTTTCCAAATAATTTTCAAAAAATTCTCATCGACTGGTTTGATAATATGCGCGACTGGTGCATTTCTCGCCAAATTTGGTGGGGTCCACAATTCCCTGTTTGGTATTGCACTAACTCACAACTTACAACTCACAACTCACAACCAAAATGCAGTGAACCAATAATTTCCATTGAAAAAATTGACAGCTGTCCACATTGTGGCGGAGCGGTGGTTCAAGATGAAAACACTTTCGACACATGGTTCACCTCTTCGCAATGGGCATATACCACACTAAAATCAAAAGAAAAAGATTTTGAAATGTTTTATCCGACAAACACAATGGTAATGGGTCGCGACCTTTTGTTTTTTTGGTCATCGCGAATGATAATGATGAGTCTATACACGACAGGAAAAATACCCTTTAAAAATTTATTTTTCACTGGGCTGGTGCTTGACAAAGATGGTCACAAATTTTCCAAATCCAGAGGAAATGGAATCGATCCACTTACTGTTATTGAAAAATTTGGCGCCGATGCATTGCGTATGAGTTTGATTATGGACTCTGCTCCTGGTCAAAACTCACGTCTATACGAAGAAAAAATTGAAACCTTCCGAAATTTTGCCAACAAACTTTGGAACATTTCGCGCTACTGCCTCTCGCAAGAAAATTTCAAACTGGTTGAAGAGATTTCGAAGGAAGATATAAACTCAGAGGCAGACCGCTGGATTACTGACAGCTTAAATGAATTAATTGGAAAAACAAATCAATTATTTGAAAGCAAACAAATCTCTGTTGCAGCTGATTTATTAAAAACTTTCACGTGGAATTCTTTTGCAGATGGATACATTGAAACTCAAAAAATAGAGAAGAATGACAAGGTACTTGGTTATGTTTTGGATAAATTGCTCAAATTATGGCATCCTTTTATTCCATTCGTGACGGAACATATTTGGACTTTGGCAGGAGAAAAAGAATTGTTAATGATTTCAAAGTGGCCAGCTTATGAAGAAAGCAAGCAAGCAAAAACCTCTTCATATTTTCCATTTGTACTATCGCTCAACAAAACAATACGTAATGTTAGAAAAGAAAAAAACATAGAATCCGCCAAAAAAATAGAGCTTTGGGTGGAAACAGCTTCTGCATCATCTGAAAAAGTCATCTTGGAAAACGCAGATTTCATAAAAAAATCAGCAGGAGTTTCTGTTATAAAATTTAACGAAATATTGATTGGCGGCTTCATTCAGAGAGTTGTGGGAGAATGCATCATAAAAATTCCGCTTGTCGGCCTTATTGATGTTGAGCTGGAAAGAACAAAAGCTGAAAAAGAAATAGCTAATCTTGAAAAATTCATCACTGGTTCATCAACAAGACTTGGTAATAAAGAATTTGTTTCCAAAGCTCCCGAGCAGGTAATTTCTCAGCAAAAAGAAACGCTCGCCAAAAAACAAGCTGAGCTAGCCGAACTCAAAAAACATCTAGCCTCACTAAAGTAAAAAAGTTTCCAGAGAATAAAATTTTTAAAAAATTCTAATTGATTGAGCAATCCCTAATGACAAAACTTGAATCATTTTTCTGGGGAATAATCGCGGCATTGGGCGCACTTATTGTGGAGCTGATAATTTTTATCGGTTTTTCAATACGATCCAGCCAGCCATCCAACATTTCCTTTTTACAACTTTTTATAATCCCCCAGTTTATTATCATTGGGGTTTTCGTGGAGGAAGTTTTCAAATATATTGTAATTTCCAGACGAATCGAAATGCTATCATTTGGAAGATCATATTTAACAAATTCATTCTTGGTTGGTATCGGATTTTTTTCAGTTGAACTGATTTTAATCATAGCAACAGGAATCATACCTGATGCCAAGTTCTTGGCTGAAATCGCAACCATCCACATTGGAACTGCCGGCCTTATTGGATACATTACCGCAATAAAAAATCCCAAAAAACTAAGCACAGCTATTTATGCCACAATATTGGTCGTTTTTTTTCATAGTGCATACAACCTTTTAATCCTAGATCGCACACTTATTTTAAACTACGCAATTTTTACCCTACTTGGGCTACTGATCTTTATTAACATTATCAATTTCATCAGAATTAATACTCGACTTGCGCGGGACTGAAAATCATCATATAATATTCATATAACTTAATTTTTAAACAGGGGGAAATCATTGGTCATTTTGATCAAAGATTTACATAAAATTTATTATGTTGAAAACAAAAAAATCATTTTTTGAACGCGTAACTGGGGCAACATCAATTGAACCAGACGAAAGAAGAGAATCAACTATGCCTATTTATGCCGAAGAGGAAGAAACCGAAATGATTATGAACGCTCAACCTCAACGCTCTGTTTTTGTGGAAGAAGAGAATTTTTCTTCTGATGCAGAAGGCCAGCTTACAATTGATGTGTATCAAACTGACACTGAAATTGTTATCAAATCAACCATTGCAGGTGTGAAGCCTGAAGATTTGGATGTTTCGATTAACAACGATATGGTAACCATTAAGGGTGAAAGAAAGAATGAAGAAATTGTAAACGGTGAAAACTATTATTACCAAGAATGCTACTGGGGTCATTTTTCACGTTCTGTTGTTCTTCCTGTTGATATCATTTCTGACAAAGCAGAGGCATCACTTAAAAACGGCATCCTAACTATCCGCCTACCAAAAGCAGACACAACAAAAATCAAACGTATCCAAGTTCGTGGATTCTAAAGCAGGAATTAGGAGTTAGGTCGTAGGAATTAGAAAATAAAAAATTCAGCTTGTAGCTGAATTTTTTATTTTTTACTACCCCCCCCTTTTTTTTGCGACCTAACTCCTAATTCCTACAACCTAACCCCTATATTTTTTTGTATTTTTGTATTTCCTACTACCTACAACCTAATTCCCAATTCCTATATTATACTCTTGTTATATTCCAAATTTTGCAGTATGCTAAACTTATGCGTAAATATTCCTACACAGCATTTTTAATCGTAATTTTTCTTACAATTGGCTGTGCAGTTTCAGCTGCCGAAGACCAAGCTGTAACAAAAACAGCCAGCGCTCCAACCACAACACTCTCTGTTGATCAATATTCGGAAGTTGTGTCGGATGATCTGCTTAATAAGTGGGTTTTTTATACCACTTCTTTTTCACTTTCACCAAGCGCAAAAGGAGAATTTGAAAATGCTTCATTTTGTCCGGTCAACAAACTTTTTTGTGAACTCACACTTACCAAAATTCAACGCCAACACCTGCAATTATCCTCTCAGCCAAACATAGACACACAAGCTATTCAATCCTACCTTGAAGATTTGGCGAGAAAAGTAAATAAGGATCCAATAGAAGCAAAATTTAAAGTGGAAAATGGCAAAGTTGTCACTTTTTCAGAATCTCAAAAAGGAATAACCCTTAATATAGAAAAAAGTCTCGAAGTTATCACAGATGCTCTAAATAAATACAATTTCAAAACTGAGCAGAACATAGCACTGCCTTTTGACATAAAAAAATCTGACACAAATTATGGAGATGTTAATGATCTTGGAATCTCATCTCTTATCGGTGAAGGAACTTCTAATTTTAAGGGATCTCCTAGCAATAGAGTTTTTAACATTAAAGTTGCAACTCGAAGATTTAATGGTCTACTTATTAAACCAGGAGAGGAGTTCTCATTTGTGAAAAATCTTGGCGAGGTTGATGCTGAGCATGGTTATCTTCCTGAACTTGTAATCAAACAAGGTGTAACCGAACCTGAATTTGGTGGAGGAGTTTGCCAGGTCTCAACCACAGCTTTTAGGGCCGCCATTTATTCAGGCTTAAAAATAACAGCGCGAAGAAATCACGCCTACCCAGTTTCATATTACAATCCACAAGGAATGGATTCGACTATCTATGTCCCTAATCCTGATTTAAGATTTATTAACAACACCCCAAACCATATATTAATCCAGGCAAAAATAGAGGGCACTCAACTTACTTTTAGTTTTTATGGAACTGATGATGGAAGAAAAATTACAGTCGATGGGCCATATACCACAGACAGACAGCCTGATGGCTCACTCAAGGCACACTTTACCCAACATGTTTTCAAAAGTGATGGCAGTGAATTTATCACAGATGTCTTTAACAGTTCATACGGATCGCCGTATAAATATCCGCATCCAGGTGGACCAACCCTTAGCGCCAAACCATCCAATTGGTCAGAAGATGAGTGGAAGGCATACAAAAAAACATTGCGCGATATGGCAAGAGCTGCTGAAAAGAACTAGGCAACTGTGGAATTATGTGGATTGACTAAGTGCAAAAAAGCTGATATACTTGGCTAGTTGTTAAAAAATTGGGTTATTAGCTCAGTTGGTAGAGCAGCGGCCTCTTAAGCCGACGGTCGCAGGTTCGAATCCTGCATAACCCACAACGTAAGACGCTTTGCGTCCAACGTTGCACAACAGAGCCCCCATAGCTCAACGGATAGAGCAATAGCCTTCTAAGCTGAAGATCTAGGTTCGATTCCTGGTGGGGGTACATGTTAAGAAATTTTTAATTTTTAATTTTTAATTTCTAAACAAAAAGAAGTTTCCATTTCAATATGGCGGGTATCGTCTAACGGTTAAGACATCGGTTTGTGGTACCGAGAATTTGGGTTCGATTCCCAGTACTCGCCCAGCACATATTTCACAAAAAAAATTCGAGGATTTTGCGCCTTTAGCTCAGCTGGATAGAGCGATTGTCTTCGGAACAATAGGTCGGGAGTTCGAATCTCTCAAGGCGCACAAAAGAAAAAACTTCAATTTTAATTGAAGTTTTTTGTGTTATAAGGGCTTTGAGTCTAATAATAAAATACTAGTAATCTTTAAAGATATCTTTTATTTCCTTATTCTCATTAATGCTTTCTTGTTTTCGCAGCTCCACATCTGAAAGTGCCTTGTTAAAAACACTTTCCTTAAAAACCACGCCCTTATTTTGTGCATCCAGAAACTCCTGTTTTTTTTCTGCGCTCCATTGTCCTCCAGATAAACTTCTTTGCCACACATATCCACTCAATAGAATTACTATTGCTAGAAAAATAAAGAAAACTGTTTTATAAATTCTTTGCCAAAAAATTACAACTGAAGAAAAGAGCTGCCCATTGTTCGTTGTTAATTTTTTAAAATCAAATTGCATATATTCGTATAATTAATTCGTATAAAATACCACTCCCAAGGAAGCTGCCAACTCCCCTTTTTTCAAGGGTGTTTCGGATTGCTTACTTGCAACAGATGACGATCGTGAAAACATTCCAACAGTTGCGCTATTTGCGGTTGATGCGTTCGCCTCTTCTTTATTAATTTTAATTTCAATAATATCAGCGTAATATTCAAATTTTTCAAGCAAATCAATAAATTCAATAATAGAATTGTAGCTTCCATTTAAACTTATTTTCATTTCTAGATAATCAGTGCTTGGTAGATTCGCAACAAGCGTATCCTCGACAGCGGCAGTTGTTGCTGTTTTTGTTTGAGTTTTTTTGATGGGCGCAGTGTCCTGTTGTACTGCGATTGTTATTTCATTGCCGGTACTATCAGCTAACTTTTCAAGTCTCTCTATTAAAACAACCGCTTTGTCCTTATTCAAAAGAACATCCATCAAATCTCCGCTTGCTTGCAATGCTTCATATTGTTTTTGTATTTTTGGAAGTTGTTCAATATGCAATTTTACACTTTCTTGTTTCATTGCTTCTTGTTGAATCTCATCATTAATATTGCTTATACGACCAAGTAAGGGAAAAATAGCAAAATAAATAATACCAACAACAACTGCCACATAAGCCAATATTGCGATAATTTCACGTTGTTTGTGTAAAAAATTCTTCATTACTTTTTCTTTAGACAATCCATTTTTATTAAGAAATCCATTTGAAAAACAATATCATTCTTCACAACAAGATTAGACAGTGGAACATTTATATTTTCGTAGCATTCGTTTTTTTCAAGTTCATCCTTAAATTCCAAAAGCACATCGCGACTCTTAGCTTTTCCAACAAGATATATGTTGCGATCTTTTGTTGAAAAATCTGTAACCGCAATTTCTTCCGGTGTGGCAGCACTCAGTTTGTTAAAAATTTCCGCCCAATAAAAATGCCCTTCTTGAATTTTCAATAATTTTGAAGCATTTTCATTAACTTGTTTAAATTTTTCTTCATATAAACTAAGTTCTTGATACTTATCTTGTGATTCAGCTAGTGATTTTGCAGCCATAGAAGCATTGCGCTCGATAGAAAGCAAATAAAAAATATTAAACAAAATTATAATAAACAAAATTATTGGGAGTAAAAACAAGAATTCCTCGCGCAAAATTCTGCGAAATAATTTTTTTCGTTTTAATTCTGTTTTTCTTTGTTTTGGCAATAAATCAAGATATATCTTCATAATGTAATCCTTTAAGAGCAAGTCCTACTGCTGTTGAAAACTGCAATGAATGTCCTTTTTCAATTATTGGCAAATTTTTACCGAGATTCATATTTATCCATGGATTTCCAAGTTGAATTTCTCTGCCTAATTTTTTCGATAAATACGGCACGATGCCTTTGGTATTTGCTCCACCACCACAGATTATTATCTTATCAATACCGTCCGAATATTTAAGACCTGTGACAAAAAAATCAATGGAACGCTCTATCTCTTGAGAAAGGTTTTCCAAAACTGGTTGCACTGATTTAAAAAGAGTATCATTTTTGAAATCATCTCCAATACCATAAGAAATTTTAATTTTTTCTGCTTCTTCAAAACCAATATTCATCCCCTTTGAGATGACATCGGTCAATGATTGTCCGCAAAGAGGAATACTTGAGGTAAAGCATGGTACACCGCCCTTGGTAACTGAAAAACTAGTCCTTCTATCTCCAATATCTACCACCAATATTGTTTCCTTTTCATTTTTTTCTAAAAGCAAGCTCCTTGCTTGAGCTATTGATTCTATTTCCAAACCAACAGGTTCCAATCCCGCCAATTCTAAAACCTCTATCGTTTGATCAACAACGGCTTTTGCAATTGCTACTACTAATAAATTTACCTTATTCTTCTCAAAAAGAAGTTCTGCTGGAATTACCTGCCAATCATAATAAACTTGATCAAGCGTAAGCGGGATGTTGGCTTCCATTTCCCATTTTACCGCCTCATTAAGCTCGTCATCGCTCATTTGAGGAATTGAAACAATGCGTAAGAATGCTTTTGTTTCAGGCAAAGAGCAAATAACCTTCTTGGTTTTTATTTTTGCAGGCCCAACAGTTTCAACTGCCTTTTTTATTGCAGCCACAACTTGATCTTTTTGCTGAATCTCTCCATCAACTATTGCACCATTAGCAAGCATTACTGTAGCATAACTTGCCACATATTCAGATGTGCCATCACTTTCGAGATTAACAATTTTGACAGACAAATCGCTCAAATCCAATCCGAAAACATCCAGACTGTCATTAAATATTTTTTTATTAAGAAAAGACATTCGGTTCATATAGCATGAATCATGTAGCATACAACACAAACTACTTCCGCTACAAAATTCTTATTTACTATTTTTATATTTGTTTATTTATTTTGTATTTTTTAATTCTACACTATTTTATCAATAATTCATAATTCATTGGATTAACAAATTCTAATTTGCGTCTTGCATTTTGTGTTATATGCTATATGTTATATGATTTATAATTACAGCTCATCCCAAAGATCTATTGCATATTCTGTGCCAGTTGGAAAATATGGCGGTGGACAATCCAAGAGCTTATTATTGAAGTTATAAGTTCTGTCATCAAAGCCACTGGTTCCATTAAAAAAGAATGTTTGTAAATATGATGATATCGCACCATTAAATGTTAACGAATTTTTTGTTCCAGATGTACCACCAACTATACCTACTAAGCCTGTTTGAGCAAGCAAAGCAGCGTCAACAATAAAATCTTCTGGACAAGAGTTAAGGACTCTTATATCCCTTTGCGCTACCAATCCAAGCATATTAGCACAATCATATGCAGCAAGTCGCAAGTTATCATTGCCTATTCCAATATAAATATCTGCCTGATTTGACCCTCCGGACAAATTGGCAGCAGCAATCGTTAATCTTTTATTGTTTATGGATCCCTCAACCCAAATATTATCTTCCACAAATATTACTCCATTATTAATAATTGGATAATTCGTCGCACAAGCTCCGCTACAAGTATCGCAAGTTCCGCTCAAATCATTTTTCCAATATTTTGAAATGCTATGCGTTGTTTCATTTGCTTTACTTATTGCACAAATATCATAGGTGCCATCATTTTTAAGAATAACTCTCCGTCCCCCTGGCTTACCATTACTTGTTGCTATAGCAGCAAAATACTGACCACTGCCTGCTTGCGCCTGAGCTTTCATATTATCGAGATCAGTAGCCACACCAGAAAAACTAACTTCAGGAACTGGAAATTCTCTACCTCCCATAAAAATATCACTACGAACCGGAACTGTTCCTGGCGGCCATGGATATGCGGGAGCAAGATCATCTGCAGGAGTTACCGTTGTATGAACTCCGAAATCCAGAGAACTCCCACCAATAGACGGGTCATTAAATCTTGCCTTGGCAGAACTAACAACGTTATAAGCTAGTCCGTCAAAACGAATTCCATCGTTAGAATGAATTTTTCCATACACCGTTGATTGATCTCCGAAATTCAAAAAACTGTTGGACAAAAAAGTATATTCACTCCAAGAAGGCCTGCGAAATCTCACTTGTACAGTGCGTTTAATATTCGGCTTATTATTGGTCCAGCCTGTGGATGTGACAGTCACAATTGTTGAACCATCTCCAGGAGGATCAACATTTAATTCATATTCCCCAACAGGCATATTTTCTGAATCATTAAAAGTTCCAGAATATGGATCAGTAACTCCAATAGGATTTCCAGTTTGCCAAAAATCCTCAATTTGAGCCGCAGTTTTTCCTGAAACTTGATGTGCCAAATACCACCTATAATAATAAGCTCCAGCTTCAGCGACCTGAAAGGCTCGCTCGCGCTCAACCCTGTCCTTACTATATCTTATTTGAGATGAAATATATCCAAGAAGTGAAGTTAGAGTGATTGCAACAATAACAATCATTACCAAGGCCATAGCCAAAGCACTTCCCCTTTTTGTATTTACCCCGTTAAATTCTGCCGTAGGCAAATTATTTAATTGAGTTTTTTTATTTTTAATTTTAATGGATTCTATCATAATCATTTAAATTTCTAAGTTCGACAAAAGTTTCCTGTTGAATATTGTCTGGCGCTCTGTTTGGATCGATATTAATTTTTAAAAATATTTTTACCAAACGAATTTCCGAAACATCTGCTGGAGTGTCAACCGGCGGATCATCAGATTCGCCAGTATATGCACTGTCATAATATGAAAACATTGCATCATCAGTTGAGTTAATAATATGGTCAGCCAATTGAAAAGTTTCTGAATCACCTGATGCATAGGTTACAGGAAAACTATCGGATGGATTTCTAACTCCCATATAAACTTTATTATCCGTCAAATAAATATGCAATCTTTCAGTATCACCATCCTTATCATAATCAGAATACACCACCAAGTCATTATCATCAGCTGAAATAATAGGATACGATCCCGCGTCTGATTGTCTAGCTCGCCTGAGATATTGAGTCAGATCTCCCATAGAACGCGAAACAACGAAAGATGATCTACCCATTTCCAAGGTGTACGCCTTACTCTTCATTGTTTTGGCAAAAACAAGCACTGTTGCTTGTGTGCCAAGCAAGAAAAGAGCAATTGCGATAAGCGTTTCTATCAAAGTAAACCCGCTTTTCAAATTTTTTTTTCTTTTTTGCATCCTATAATTTTGTTAAACTCACTCCAATATGAGTCAAATTGGAAATATTTATTGTTTTAGTGTCTTGAGTGTATCCCTCAGCTTCAACTTTTAATGTATATTCCTTATTTTCCAAAGTTGCCGCATCATCAGGATAAAAAACAACGCCTCTTAATGAGCTTAGTTTTTCAGTAAAAATATCCGCTGCTCCATCAGTTAATGTCACTTTAGCATTTGCTATTGGTGCCATATCTTCTATATCAACAACTGTTAAGAATAACGCGCTAACACTTTTATCAGCCACACGAAGTGTATGCGTTGTAACACTGTCAGGAACAAGAAAGGCTGGAGAAACAGATGGGTCATAATCTATAAACTCATACTGATCATCGGGGCTCATTAAGATGGAATAATTTCCCGAACTTATATCGGAATATTCTTTTTCTCCAGTAGTCGCATTTGTTGTACCTACTTCGTTTGCCATACTAAAAATTTCAACCCCAACTTCATCGTGCCCGATAACCTTTCCTCCACCTATAGTAAACCCGAGATCTCCCACTGGATTACCCTGATAATCCGCAGTTTTTACAATAAGATCTCCCAATTTGTTTTGCAAATAATTATAAGTATTAAGAAAACCCTCAATAACATTAATATGCCCATAGATAGGAATGAATGTTGGCGAAGAATCCATAGTCTCAATTGTTTCATAACCAGTTTTTGTGATTGACAGATGGGTATCATTGGATATTTTTGCAACAGGAAGCATAATGTGCCCATTAGTATCAGTTTGTATCGTATCATCAATTGGAGGAGACATCGTATTATTTGTTATATGAACAGTTGCTTGCGAAATAGGAAGCAACGTTGTGCCATCAATAACATTGATTGAAAGAGGAGAACCGCCCACACTAGTTTCAAGTCCAGGTGGCACAAAACGTGACGATGAAGACACGCTTTGCAATTGCCCATTGCTATCATTCCAAGAAACGACTACTCTGACAATTTTATAATCATTTTGAATTGTATCTGCTGGCCATACACCATCCAAGGGATCATCAATATATGCAACTGAATTAGAAATATGATATGAGCGTCCATTTGCAATCGCATCAGTTTCCTGTGGAAGAATACCATCAACATCGATACTTCCTTCTATCCCAACATCGTTATATTCAAGATTTCTAACAATCTCCATTCTTTCATTTAAAAATGCGACAGCAGCTAATCTATTTTTTGACTCAATAATATATTTCGTACCAAAGGTAGCCACAGTGTAAAAAGACGTAAAAGCAACCGCAGCAATAAACATCACGATTAAAACTTCCACCAATGAGAAGCCCTTTTTCACTTTTTTTATTTTTCTGTTTTTTATTTTTTTCACAAAAATTATGAACCTCGCTACTTTATAAATCTTATAAACTTTATGAACTTTTAACTTACTTAACACTGTCCATCATACTATACATCGGTTGCAACATTGCTACTGCAAAAAAACCAACAGCGCTACCAATAATAACCATCAAAAGTGGTTCAATAACCGCTGATAAGTTTTTAGTAATCTGATCAACTTCGTCTTCATAAAATTCTGCCAATTGCAAAAGCACGGTTTCTGTTTTTCCAGTTTCTTCTCCAACCTGCACAATTTGGGACACTAAAATTGGAAAAATATCTTGATTATCGGAAAGCACCTTACTAAGCGCAACACCTTTTTGAATATCCTCAATACTTCCCAGCAGTGCATTTTGATAATAATAATTAGTAAGTGTATGTGAAATTATTTTAAGCGCCTCCACACTGCCAACTCCACTTTTCAAAAGCGAACTATAAATCCTAGCAAAACGTGCGCAGTTTACTTGCTTAACAAGTGGACTAAAAATTGGAAATTTAATAGAAACCCAGCTTAAGGTTTTTTTGCCCAATGGTTGTCTCAAAAAATATTGCAGAAAAAGAGTACCCGCAATAAAAACAATAGCCACCAAAAGTCCGTTATTTCTTAGTAAATTGCTAAGATTAACAATCATTTGTGTCATAACAGGCAATTCGGCATCCATATCCTTAAACACGCTCAACAATTTTGGCAAAACAAATGTCAACATTATTATTCCAATAATAACCATCACTGCCAAAATTACAGCAGGATAAATCATCGCACCTTTAACTTTGCTCTTCAAGTCATGTTCTTTTTCCAACTGAACGGCAACTATTTTTAAAACCTCATCCAGATTACCAGCAGTTTCTCCAACCTTAACCATATTAACAAACAGTTCGCCAAAAATATTAGGAAATTTAGCCAGTCCTTCGCTTAATGCTTTTCCACTTTGAATTTCTTCATATATTTCCAATAAAATTTTTCTGAATGTTTTGTTTTGTGTTTGCAAAGCCAGATTGTTCACTGCGCGAGAAACAGTTAACCCTGAAGCAACCATAATACTCAAATTTCTAGCAAAAACCATTCTTTCCTTAAGCGGCACACTTTGAAATCTGTCCAGAAATTTTACACTAACGCTGTTGGCATCAACTTCTTTCACGAGAGATATTGAGGTAACTAAAAAACCCTCGCTGCGCAATTGTTGCGCGAGATTTTTTTCATCTTGAGCCACAGCTTCTCCACCCTTGGTTTCGCCGCTATAACTTTTGGCTGTATAAATATATTTAGGCATAAGTTTAGTATATTAGGAATTAGGATTTAGGAATTAGTAAAATAATAAACAAGGCCTAATTCCTACAAGCTAATTCCTAGTTCCTACTCCTTCGTTACTCTCATCACTTCCTCAAGTGAAGTAATTCCTTGGATTGCTTTTATAAAACCATCCTCTCCCATCGTGCGCATTCCATTTTCTCTGGCTTTTTTTTCTATATCATCAGATGAAGCATTGGAGGTTATCAATTTTCCAATTGTCTCATCCATTTCCAATACTTCATAAATTCCCAAACGTCCATGATATCCTTCACTGTTGCATTGTTCGCAACCCTTGGCGTGATAAAAATTCAAATTTTTCCAAGTGCTTTTTGCCGTAACAACCTCTCCCAAATCAGGAGTTTTTTTAAGCATCTCCAAAATAGCGGCCATATCAAAATTAGCACCAAGTGTTTTCACTTCCTTTTCATCGAGCGTATAAGCGGTCTTGCATTCATTGCATAATTTTCGCACAAGCCTTTGACCGATAACAACATTTACCGTTGAAGCGACCAGAAAAGCTTCCGCACCCATATCCAAAAGACGAGGTAGCGTTCCTGCGGCACTGTTAGTATGCAATGTTGAAAGCACAAGATGTCCTGTCATCGCCGCTTCCACTGCAATTTGCATCGTTTCGCCATCGCGAATTTCTCCCACCATTATAATGTCCGGATCTTGACGCAAGAGACTGCGGAGTGCCGCTGCAAATGTCATTCCGATTTTAGCGTTGGTTTGAGTTTGATTAACTCTTGTCATACGATATTCCACTGGATCTTCAACCGTACTAATGTTAACCTCCGTAGTATTTAAAATATCCATAATCGTATACAGTGTCGTGGTTTTTCCAGACCCGGTTGGCCCCGTTACCAACACCATTCCATTGGGACGTTTGATGTGCTTATGCACGACTTCCAAGGCATTACCAGTAAGCCCCATTTTTTCAAGAGTGAGTCCCTTGGATGTTTCATCCAGCAAACGCATTACGATTTTTTCCCCTTCAAAAACTGGTAACATACTTACACGAAAAGAAATTTTGTATCCTTCTTTTTCAATCTTGAAACGTCCGTCTTGCGGCAAACGATGTTCATCCAATTTAAGATTAGACAAAACCTTAATACGCGCAACAAGACCTTCCAAAACTTGTCTTGGAAGTGTCATTGCATCGTGGAGAACACCGTCAATACGATATCTAACACGAACTTCTTTTTCCCCCGGTTCAATATGAATATCACTGGCGGATTGCAAAATAGCATGTTTAAGCAAGGTGTCCACAATTTTGATTATCGGCAAGTCTTGTGCGATTTTTTCCAAATTTTCCGCGTCATTTCCAACAGCGACATCATCGGCATTTTTATTGATAATATCACCAAACTCAGCTTTCAAGCTTTTCTCATATTGCTTGAGAATTGCTTTAATACTTTCTTCATTTGTAAGACAAGGAATAATTTTCAACCCTGTTTTTTTTCTAATAAAATCAATGGTTTGCAAGTCCTCAGGATTTTTCATTGCAACCTTCAAGTCATTACCATTTTTTTCAAAAGCAATAATCCCATATTTTTTTGCAATAGGCTCAGGAATAATTTGCAAAATATCAGCTGTGATAGTCTCCTTTTCCAAATTAACAAATGGAATGCCCAAGATATAAGAATAAAGTTTCTGAAGTTCAATTTCATTCATTAACTTTTTTTCCACCAACAAATCCCCCAATTTTTGGTTGGTTTCCGAGGAGATTTTAAAATTTTCCTCTATAATTCCAGGTTCTAATAAGTTGGAATCTAAAAGAAAATCTTTCAGCTGTTTGTTTTCAATTCGCATTTTTATTTTTACCCCGTTAAATTCGCATTAGCGACCATCCAACTGGGGTTATTTCTTTTTGTATTTTTGTATATTTGTAAATTTGTAGTAATTTGTAATTCGTAGAAATTTATTTGATGTGTAAAAGTTCTTTAACTTTAGCAGTAACTTCCTCCAACTTATAATCAGCTTTCACGAGATAAGTCGTTGCTCCCAACTCCAATGCCTTTTCAACATCAGAAATACTTCCAAGATTTGTCAGTAGGACTATAGGAATATTTTTGGAATTTTCATCTGCTCGCACTTCTGTGAGAACTGCATATCCATCTTTTTTTGGCAAAACAATGTCCAACAAGATTAAATCTGGCTTTCCAGTTAAGGCTAATTTTACACCAGTTTCTCCATCTTCGGCACATTCAACCTCAAAACCTTCGGAAGTGAGATATTCACTAAGAGCTTTTTGCAGAACAAGATCATCTTCAATAATCAATAACTTTGCCATAAACTTTTCTCACAACCGACACGAAAATATTTTCGAACCGATCAAGAACATTATTTTTATTTAAAATTTAAATTCTTTTTTTCATTATCAACCAGTGGAATTGAAAAATAAAATTCACTGCCCACATTCTCAATTGATTTAAACCACAACTTGCCGCCTGATTGCTCCACAATGTTTTTAGCTATATACAATCCAAGCCCAGTTCCATCGGTTCTGTTTTTAATTGAATTGTTGCTGCGAAAAAATTTCTTAGCAATATTATCTTGTTCATTTTTTGGAATACCAACACCATCATCTCTAACACAAACTTGAGCAAAGCCATCATCATTTTCAACAACAACCTCGACTTTTCCGTTGCCATCGATATATTTGATCGCATTAGAAATAAGATTATCAAGCACCACTGAAAGACGTCTCTTATCAACAAGCACCATCAGCTTGTCCACATTGCAAGAGGTTACCAAGTCAATACTTCTAGCCTTAGCAAAAATCTTTTGCGATTGAACAGTATCATTAACCAAATCGCAAAAATTAATTTCCTCCTTGGCAAGTGCCAATTGCCCTTGATCAATTCTAGCCACATCCAACAGGTCATTAACAAGCCTTCCCATTTTCTCGCTTGAATGTGCAATCTCATTTATTATTTCAGTTTGTTTAACACTGAGTCCTGTGGAGAATTTTATCAACAACAACTCTATTTGCCATTTCATTTCCGAAATCGGAGTTTTAAGTTGATGTGAAGCAATCGAAACAAATTCTGTTTTCATTTTGTTTGCCTTGGCAACTTCCTCCACAGTTCTAATAATAAAACTTCCGATTGTAAAAAGCAAAATAACAACCAGGGCTTCACTGATTACCACGATCTCGGGAGAATCATAATTTATAGATACAACATAAACAGCTGTCATTGCTCCAATAATTATAATACCCATCACAATAAACAAAAAACTAGGTGATTGCCAAACCTTAACCCCAAGTTCATCAGCCTGTTTCTTCAAATTCAACTCATCGTAAACTCTTTGTTTAAAATTGATCATTATGTTTTATAATATATTTAACAACTTCATTCTTGTCATAATTATATCACAAAATCATATAACATAAAACATACAACACACAACAAAAAATCACGTTAAAAACCGCCGGCGCAAGCCGGCGGTTTTTAAATTTGCATTTGTATTTCCTACAACCTAATTCCTAACTCCTAATTCCTACCCCTTAAACTTTAAACTCCACCACCTCCCCATCTGTCATCACATAGTCCCTGCCAACAGTTTTAACAGCACCAAGCTCCTTGGCTTTGCCCCAAGAACCGATTTCGAGTAATTTGTCCCACATAATAACATCAGCGCGAATAAATTTTTCTTGAAAATCAGTGTGAATGGCAGCTCCAGCCTCGGGCGCCGTGGCACCTTTTTTGATTGTCCAAGCTCGAGTTTCAATTTTTCCAGTTGTAATAAATGTTTGCAATCCCAACAAATCGTAAGCCTCCACAATCAAATCATTAATATGTGAAGTAAGCTTCATTTCAGCCTTTTCTTCTTCGCTCATTTCAATCAGCTCCTCTTCGATTTTAATGTCCAATTTAACGTGCCTCCTGTTTTCCAAAATATCAGGCAGCTTCTCATTAACATCAGAAACATTATAAACATACAAAAATGGCTTCATTGTAAGCAATTGCAACTCGCGGACTGCAATTTTAGTGTTTTGATCTTCAAAATCAATCTCTGCCATATTAGCCAAAAGACCTTTTTCTAAGGTGTTTTTGATTTTTTCCGCGATTCCAAGCTTAAATTGGGCATCTTTGTCATTCCCACGAGCATCTTTGGCCAATTTCTCCATTCTTTTGGTCACAGTTTCAAGATCTGCCAAAATAAGCTCAGTATTGATGATTTCAATGTCTTCTAGCGGATCAACCTTATTATGCACGTGAGTAATATTGGAATTCTCAAAAACCCTCACAACTTGAGCAATTGCATCAACTTCTCTAATATTAGCCAAAAACTTGTTTCCCAAGCCCTCTCCTTCGGACGCCCCCTTCACAATTCCGGCAATATCAACAAATTCCACCACTGCTGGCACTATTTTTTCTGTCTCTGACATTATCGACAGTTTGTCCAAGCGCTCATCTGGCACCTTTACCACCCCAACATTGGGTTCAATAGTGCAAAATGGATAATTACTAATTTCTACCGGATTTTTTGTTAAAGCCTTAAATAGGGTTGATTTTCCCACATTTGGCAATCCCACGATTCCTATTTGTAAAGCCATAAGTTTAAGTTCGTAAAGTTTTAAAGTTAAAAGTTCATAAAGTAAATCGTACAGTAAATACGCAATTTAGGCAACAAAAAAGCTTTACGCAGCCCAAATTGTATGTTATAAATATTTGATGTTCATTTTAACTTTATGAACCTTAAAACTTTACAAATTTTATAACTATTTTCATATGAAAAATGAATTTATCCTGTGCCACTATGGTGAAATAGCGCTGAAGGGTGGAAACCGCAACTTTTTTGAGGCGCAATTAATCGAAAATATAAAAACCCAACTTGAAGCATTTTGCCCGGGCAGTTTTGAATATGTCAAAAAAATGTCTGGGGGGATTTTAATTAAACTTAATGAAAATAGCATTGAAAATCACGTCCTGATTCATGATGCTTTGATGCATACTCCGGGTATTGCCAATTTTTCTTTCGCCACCAGTGTATCACAAGACATTGAAACATTAAAAACTTTTTGTTGGGAGATGATGAGCAAAGAAAAATTCGAAACTTTCCGCGTGACCACACAAAGATCCAACAAAAATTTCCCAATGACTTCAGAAGAAATTAACCGCGAAGTTGGAGGATATATTTATGACAAATTGAGTGGAGCAAAATCGGTCAGTATGAAAAACCCCGACTGCGAATGCAAAATTTTTATTCTCAACGAATTTGCACTAGTATCACTTGAAAAAATTTTTGGAATTGGCGGAATGCCTGTTGGCACTGGGAACAAGGCTATGGCGATGCTTTCCGGTGGGTTTGATTCACCTGTTGCTGCTTTTCAGATACTTAGGCGAGGCGTGCAACTTCGCTATGCCCATTTTCACAGCGCACCATACACATCCAAAGCTTCCATTGAAAAAGTAATCGCGCTTTCTCAGGAACTTAAAAAATTTGGCAGCTCCACCAAATTATATCTAATTCCATTTGCTGACGTGCAAAAAGAAATTATGATGAAAACCCCAGAAAGATTTCGCGTAATTCTTTACCGCCGAATGATGATTCGCATTGCAGAAGTTCTTGCTAAAAAAGAAAAGTGCTTGGCACTCATCACGGGAGATTCAATCGGACAAGTAGCGTCACAAACACTTGAAAACATTTTAGCAGTGAGCGAGGTCGCAACTTTGCCAATTTTCAGACCATTAATTGGAATGGACAAAGAGGATATTATGCAAAAAGCCAAGACTATTGGCACTTACGATATTTCCATTCAGCCTCACGATGATTGTTGCACTCGCCTAATGCCGAAAAAACCAGAAACAAGAGCAAAGCTCTGGGAGATTTTAGAAGCAGAAAAAGGATTGGACATTCCAACTCTAATCAAGCAAACACTAGAAAAAACTGAATTGATAAAATAAGCTTGGTTTCAAAAAATAACCTTGAAATTTTTCATATTCCTTTTTAAGCACGTTTTTGACCCAAGACTATGGTCAAAAACTCAAAGAATTGCTGTCGCAATAATTGGCCAAAAAGAAATATGAAAAAATTCAAGGTTATTTTTTCTTATTTTTCTCTTGAATCCTCCTTATCTATTATAATATTTCGATGAGTATTTTTTGCAGCTTCTTTTTTTGCCAACTCTTCATCAACCTCGCCCATATCTTCATCATCTTGGCAGTTATTACATCTCCTTATTTCACTGGCTTCAAAATCAGATTCCCCCATCTTTTTACCAATAACCTTAACAATCTTACCCTTTCTTTCCAAGTCATCGTCCTCCCAACCAACTGATCTGTCCGCAACAATCCAGTCCTTGCCATCATCATCCTTAATAACAATTTTTTCTCCTATTTCATCTATTTCAATAATCTTTCCAACCAGCAAACCACTTTCTGGCTGAAGCCAAAGCTCCTTGCGTGCGTTATGTTTTGATATGTCATAGAGAGGAATGGCTTTGGTCATCAAGTTATCAAGTCTTGTTGCCATTCCAAGAGCATAAAAAATAATGCCGAAAATAATACTGAGCAAAACTCCAACTAAAATTATCCAACGCCTTCTAAAGCGATATCCGCTCTTGGTGCATTTCCAGTTAATATAAGCAACTATTGTAAAAAGGGCTAGAAAAACAAGCCAGAAATAAGGAAGGAGCATCACGGCTGAAGTTATTAAATTTCCTTGCAAATGATCACAAACTCCAAAATCTCCAGATCTTATAATATGCACAATAACACTGAAAGAAAGACTTCCTAATATCATCGAAAATCCAAAGAGTGTCCAGAAAACACAACCCTTAAGCAAAAAATGCCACCTTGGAACAGGAGCGATATGTTCGCATTTTATTTTGCCAATAATACTTTCGCTGAATTTTGTCATTTTATTATATTCTTATTATTTGCTTCACGTTTCAGTGATTTTTCTTTAAATTGTTTCTTAGCTCTATTTATAAGCGTTGCCACTGTTCCCATTGGTTTTTCCAAAATATCAGAAATTTCCTTGTAGTCCTTTTCCTCCAAAAACTTAAGCACCAAAACTTCCCTATATTTTTCATCCAATTCTTCAAGAATGCTCCTGACTTCTTCTCCTGTATATTTCCTTTCCAAATCTCTGGCAATATCAAGGTCACTGGCCAGAATATTAAGCAATTGCCCATCTCCTTCATATGTTACCGTCTTTGGCCTAGCTGTTATTTTTCTGAAATGGCTGATAACTTTATTATGAGCAATGCGATAAATCCAAGAAGAAAATTTCAGATCAGGATCAAAATCATTAAGGTTTTTATATGCGCTAATAAAAACGTCTTGCAAGGTGTCCTCCACATCTTCTTTTGATCCTCCGGAAATTCTCAAAATATACCTCGTGAGTTTTTCTTCATATCGCTCAATCAAAATCGCATAAAAATTCTCGTCTTTGAGCGTTAGCGCAACGAGCTGTTCATCCGTTTTTTCAGCGTATATATTTGATTCTTTTTCTTTTTCCATTTTTCATCTCAGCGCGCATACAATTACATACGCGACATTTAGATTTAACTTTTCAAAAAAGGCATTTGTCCCTACAAAACAATGCGAGGCAATAAGGCGGATATTCTCGCTACAATTTCATAATTTATTGTTCCTATTTTTTCAGCTATTTCTTCTGCAGTAATTTCATTTTCTCCTTGTTTTCCCAGTAAAACAACCTCATCTTCAATTGCAACACTCTCGAGGTGTGAAACATCCGCCACGAATATATTCATCGCCACGCGACCCAAAATCTTACAACGCGTGCCCTTTATCAAAACTTCGCCAACATTTGAAAGTCCTCTATCATATCCATCACTGTAACCCTGCGGAATAACTGCCACCTTCATTTCTTTTGATGTGACATACGTCAGCCCATATCCGATCGAGTAATTTTCTGGCAGCGTTTTAACCTGCGCAATATGAGTTACCCAGCGTAGAGCAGGTTTTAATTTGAAGTCATTTTTTTCAAATTTATTTTTCAATTCAACAGATGGCCACAAACCATAAAGACCGATACCTAATCGTACCAAAGATGATTGCAACTCATTTTTTTCATATACCAGTGTTCCTGCCGTAGAGGAAATATGCGATTTTACATTCTCAAAACCAGCTTCAGAAAATATTACCAAAGCTTCTCGATAAGCATCGATTTGTTTTTGAGCGTGTGAAAAATCGCTCGTATCCTCAATATTAGCAAAGTGCGAATAAATTCCATTAACTTCAATGTTGCCAAATTTCTTAAGCTCCTCAGCAAAATTTTGCGCCTCACTGACAAGCACACCTTGCCTCCCTAAGCACGCGTCAATTTTAACATGCACAACTGCTGTTTTATTTAATATTTTTGCAACCTTACTAATTTCACGCACTTGCTGCAAATCATAAACAGCCAAAATTCCATCCAGCTTAAGCGCATCTTCAATCTCATTTTTAGCTACATATCCTAAAACCAAAATTGGTTTTTGTGAAACTTCTCTTAACCATTTCAATTCCCTCGCATCATCAACTTGAAAATAGTCAGCATAATTTTCGAGAACTTGCGCAACTTCATTTTGCCCATGCCCATAGGCATTAGCTTTGATAACGCAAATTATTTTTGCTTCAGGATGAATATATCCACGAATCAATTCGAAATTATGTAATAAATTTTCTTTAGAAATTTCAATGCGAGATAGCATAAGCTAAAAAATTACAAATTAAAAATTACAAATTTCAAACAAAACCAAATCATCAATCACAAATTTTCCTATTTATTAATTGTTTGAATTTTGTCTTTTGTCTCTTGTTTATTAAGTATCATTGTCAGTGGACAAGCACCGTGATTATGTTTTTTTGCTGGGCAATATTTTCTACCATATTCAATCAAGCGATAACTTATTTTTGGCCATTCTTGTTTAGGAAAAATTTGCATCAAGTCTCTTTCAATCTTATCTGGATTTTTCTCAGGGCTAAGCCCTAGCAAATTAGAAAGCCTTCGTACGTGAGTGTCCACTGCAATCCCCACGTAAACGCCACAAGCAGTCCCCAGAACGATGTTAGCAGTCTTTCTAGCAACTCCTGGCAATTGAATCAATTCATCCATTGTGCACGGAATTTTGCCCTTGTATTTTTCCTTGATAATCTTAGCGCTGGCTAAAATATTCTTAGCCTTATTATGATAAAATCCTGTTTGGAAAATATCTTGTTGAAATTCTAATTGACTGGCATTAACATAGTCGTCTAAGGTCTTGTATTTTTTAAAAAGTTTTTCAGTCACTTCATTCACTTTTTTATCAGTGCATTGCGCACTCAAAATTACCGCCACCAAAAGCTCCCATGAATTACTAAAATTAAGAGCTATTTTTGCATCTGGAAAAAGGGTTCTGAGCTCACGAGCCACAACTAAAGCAATTTTTTTTCGATTATCAATTTTTAAGCGATAGCTCATTTACCCCGTTAAATAAGATTTGGGTCTATTCTTAAAATAGCAACACCTTATTTTGTTATAATTTTTTCTCAATTTTGATGTATTCAACTAAATCCCAAATCTTAATTTTAAAAAATTACTATTTTTTAAAATTATTTAACTGGGGTGAATTTTTCCTAAAAACCCTTCCTGGTCAACATATACACCTCTTTTTCATATGACAACTCATATTTCTTCCCGTCTTGATCTTCAAAAGGTGCTGTGCCGTTTTCTTTTGCATATACAAAGAAAACTTTAGCATATTCTCTATCAAGCTTGCTATCCAAATAAATAATGCCGTCCTTAGCCTCTTTTTCATATATAACCTTATAGCTATGCACGTATTTTTCCTCAGCCATGTTGTTTTTTAATTTCATATTTATGGCTTAATTTAAGCACATAATCGTTTTTTTTACAAATGAATCGGGGCTAGCAAGTTTACCAAGGGGCGCAGGGATTTCCGCGTCGTTTTCTCGTCGACACTCGAAAACTCCTTGTCCTGGGCAGCGCTGAATGCTCCTATGGTCGCATTCATCGACGCACGCTGCGATTTCGTCCTGCTGAACGAAATCTTGCTTAGCTTCTGCCCGTTCGAATCCCTGCGAACGACATTAAAAACAATAAAAGAACCCAAAAGGGTTCTTTTATTGTTTTTAATGTCGAGGTTGTGGGAGTCAATACGAACTTATTTGATTTAATATTGGTATTGGATAACAATTATTTTTATAAATTAAAAAGGCCGTTTCCCAAAATTGGGGCGTACCTTTTAAGATGAATGGTTTTTCACTACCAACTGATAGCATCACCGAAACGATTAACTAGGGTTGCGCCAGTTGCAAGAATTTCTTCTTTATTTGCAAAAACAGGATAATTTGGACCAATAGCTATACCGTCAACTTCTCCGATTCTGACACTTCTCCAAGCAAAAGGGTTATTTCTTTCCCCCTTTTTTACATCATCTCCAACATAGCCAAGGAATACTTCTCCTGCTAACGTTTCTTCGTGCTTGAAAATGATTACGGTTTTTTTCTTCATGCTTTTTCCTCCCAATTACTAGCCGATTTCTCCCTTTGCCCACAATGCATACAAGCGATCTTTTTCAAGCATCATTTTGACAATTTTTAAGGCATGTTCTTTATCTAGTATGCCAGTTATTGAAAAAACAAGCTCTGCAGCTCTGGTCTCGCCGTCAATTTCTTCAATGAGTTTCACGATTTCCAGTGGACGATAGGAATTTTGAGCGAGTTCAAACATTCGCATCATTGCTTCTTTACTGAGAACTTTCATGAGACACTCCCTTTTTTAATAATGCATTTATTGAAAGTCTGCCAACGTAACTCCAGCCACACAACAACCCATCTGCATATCAATGTTGCAGTCATGCGCATAGTGAATAATTAATTTGCGATCCTCTTGATATAAACGAAAAAAATGATCGGCTTCTCCAAATCCCATTGGAGGAAAAAGATCGCAAATCTCTGCATTTGTTTTGATGACATGCATTTTACCGTCTATAATTATAACCATTATACTTGGACCGAAGAGAAAATCAACAGTCTTACGTGTGTTCAGATTTTCAAATAATATTTTCTCCCATCTACGAAGATCACGAAATTTTTCAATTTTACGATACAAGGAAATATTATCCTTGCCGATACTGGCAACTTCTGAAATATCTTCCGAATAATTTTTTCCGCATAAAATTTCGATTACTTTTCTACATTCAGGATTTGCAAACATGTGCTTGGCATACTTTCGCTTAAGATGGCTAAGGAAATTTGCTTTAATCAAAAAATCGTCGAGGAATCTTTTCAATCTTACTGCGAGCACCTCACTTATTTCTTCTTCATTCAGCATTCGCATCAGTTGTAAAAGAGCTCTTGTGATTTCCAAAAACCAGGAATCCTTACGTTCCAAAACTTTCATGACTAACCTCCTAGTGGGTTATTTTTGGCACAATGCCAGTATGAAATAATAGATAAAATACATCTAAATGTCAAGGATTTATTAAGAATGCAAATTCTGATTTTATGCTTTATTTCAATTGCCATATCTAACCTCAATCACTGACTCCCGCGGTTGTTAGGGCATGCAAAAGTCCCATCTTGCTTACAGGTTGTATTTCAAATCATTCTGATGGCGGTCAAGGAAGCGAAGCCAGGCGACCTTGACGGCCTAGTCGGCAATTTACCACCTAGACAAAAAATATCATGTAACATCTTTGGAATATTTTATTCCTTTGAATGTTAGACTATAATCATTTTCATCACCCCATGCACACAAATAGGTGTTTTTTAGATAATCCAGCTTTATACGAACACTATGTATTAATACGTCGTTAACATAACAATTAATTAAATTCCTATCCGATCTCTCAATTGTAATACTTAAAATAGCACCATTCTTATTTTCAAAAACTTGATGTTTAGCTTTCTCAACGCTTCCATTGGGGTATATTTCTACTAGAAACGACTTGCTATTATTTTTACTTAGATGAAACAAAAAGCTTTTATCAGTTAAGATATGTGTATCAGCATCACTATTCGCACTTGCAAATTTAACACCAGCTCTCCAATATTCAAAATCAGAGCTTAATTTAAATGACAATGTTGATATGTATTGCCCTTCAAGTTCTAATTTTTTAAAACAGGCTCCTTGTGGCAACATTGATTTAGATGTTTTCCATTCATCAATAACCATAAGTTCTCGCTGTTTAGATTTTTTTTCGTCAGCCATTAAAATTCCAGTTGTTTCTTCTGAGGAAATGCAATGTATATCATCCATTTCTTGTAAAATCGCTTTTTTACTATATGCATTCTCCTGTTTCCTTGCAAACATAAAAATTGCAGTGATGATGGAAGTTGTACCCGTTATAAGCATTGCATTAATTAAAGCATCTCTTCCGGATGAATCTTTTGGTGTTGCCCAGAACGCAATTGCAAATGAAGCTAATGAAGAAACTGCAACAGACAAAAGTAATTCAAGCCATTTAAAATCATCTGATAAATTAATAACTGAGTTCCTAAGTTTTTTCCAGTCTTTTTCTGTTATTCCAAATATTGCTCCGATTTTTGGAACAGATATTTCTAATTTATCCGTATATTTCAGATTTTCGTTATTTTCCGTCATTGTTTTGTATTTGACTGAAGTCCTGTTCAGGCGCAACGAGTCCAAGAATAACAGCATTAAAAAAAGAAGTCTGTCCACAGGTGGAACAATTAACTGCAATCACAGGCAAAATCACACTTTCACTTCCTACTATCAAATTACCACCCTCAAATTCTCTAAGTTCGAAGATCTTATCATTTATAAGCAATGGCCCCCCTTTGCAATTAGGGCAAACCTTCGGTATGCTATTTCCGATTTTTTTACCAATTATTTCTTTTTGCTTAGGTGTCAATTCCATATATTTATAACAAAATCCTTATTAATAGTATTTTCTTCTATATATCAATTAAAGTCAAACTATTATTCAACTATAAGAACATAATTTTATTATGGTCTTATTTGATTTATTCTTTATTTTTATTTAAAAATGATACAGGGAAGTAAAAATGGGGTCAAGTATCTTTTTTGGAAAGAGCGTAGGGATTCCTCCTCATTCAAACTTTCTCGCGAGTACGCAGGGGCGCAGGGATTTCCGCGTCGTTTTCTCGTCGACACTCGAAAACTCCTTGCCCTCGGCAGCGCTGAATGCTCCTATGGTCGCATTCATCGACGCACGCTGCGTCGACATCCTGCTGAATGTCGACTTGCTTAGCTTCTGCCGGTTCGAATCCCTGCTTCAATATAAAACAAAAAATACAGAGGACTTTTTAAGTCCTCTGTATTTTTTTGTTTATGTCGGGGCGCAGGGATTCGAACCCTGTCTAAATGATCCCAAATCACTCGTGCTACCGTTGACACCACGCCCCGTTACAAATTTTAAACACTACAAACTTATAAGATGTTACGTTTGATTCTAAATACAATATTATATAACCAAACTAACTTGTAAAATTTGTAACGGGGCACGCCCCACACAAATTAAAAAAGTTTTAAATCTTACTTATCAAATCTCTAACGGGGCACGCCCCACACAAAGATTTGAATAATAAAATCTAAAATACACCACTACTTTTGAAATTTCTAACGGGGCACGCCCCCACTCTCAATTTCAAAAAAGAATTTCAGCCTATTTTTAACATATCGCTTACCCATTCCCGATTTCAAATATTTTTCCCTTGCTTTAGCGTCTTTTTCATTAAAACATGCTTCGTAATAAACAAGCTTGAAAGGTTTGCGTGTTTTCGTAGAAAAATTCCTACCCTCATTATGTTCTGAAATTCTTTTTTTCAGATCACCGGTATAGCCAGTGTATAATAGACCATCTATTAAACTTTGCAAGACGTATACGTAAAACATCATTTTTTACCTTTTTCAAACTAATCCCTAGTTTAAACGAATTTTGTTATTTAGTCAATTATTGTGATTAACGGCTATTTTTTCGTTAAAAAAGCTAGTTTTCTTTAAGTTTTGAGATTGTTCGCAAAAATACAATACTGGCCAATAGGAAAGCCACGTTGGCAATAAATCTGGAAGCGTAGAAAACAATCTGGGCATACTCTTTAGAAAAAACACCTATGATCTTGTCCATCTGCAAAAATGAAGCCAACAAGAGTACTATTGGGGAGATAATTAATATTTTAAAAGCCAAATCAATTCCCTTTTCAGTCCTAAGAATTATTTTTATCAAAATACCCACAGTGACAAGCATTAGTGCCAAATTCATTAAAACCATTAACAAATTTAAATTCATAAATTTTCAATTAAATTTTTATTATTATCTCTTTTCTGTAATTTTAATAAGATGCAACATAGCAGTTATAAAGCAAACCAGCGATAACACTCTGGAAGAATGAAAGATAATTCTATTTATATCACTTGGAATCACTCCTCCAAAATAGTCATTTATTGAAGTAAAATTAGCGATAACCAATATTAAAGAAAAAGCGACCAAACATTTTGCAGCTTTATCTAAGCCCTTTTCGGTTCGCAAAACAAGTTTTATTGTCATTGCCAAACTCACAATAGCTAGCGATAATCCAATCAAATCTATAACTCCCAAGGTAAACGTCATATTTTTTCTTTCTTATACAAATTGTGAAAATTTATTATGCAACATCTTATGTTTACAATTTAATTTCAAACCAATATAAGGATTCGGTTAAAAAAATTATTTCTTATTTCTTCTTGGTTATTCCATATAACGTATAGCCGCCAAAAGCAAAAAGGATTGTTGTGATACTAAACATTATTTTGCAAAAAACAAAAGAAGTATCTGGCGCATAAAATCCCAGATATGCGTTTGTTTCCAGTAATGTAGCAGCCAAGAAGGTTATTGAAGCCGCTAAAAAAAATTTAGCTGCAAGATCAAGACTCTTTTCAGTTCGTAAAACTAATTTTGCTGACAGGATTATCAAAAAAACACCTAAGAATGCGTTAAAAAATCCTACCAACACCGCTATATTCATAATATTAAAATTTTATTATTTAGTAAAGTAACCGCGTCTTTTAAGTGTATTTTCGCTAACTGGACGATAAATCATATATCTCCTAAGCTCGCTTATAACCAAAGAAACCAATATTATAAGAACTACCATTATAAATATAACATTAAAAACCAGAACCTGCCCAAACTTTTCTACAGTCACAACATTAGAACCTATTGTCATCAGAGCCTTTGAGGTTACATTGAATTTCAAGGATTGATAATATTTATCATTGCCTATTTTTGCCACAATTTTCATCACATAACCGCCAGGAATAATATTCTCTTTTAATTTAATGTTTTTCAAAAAATATCCGCCATCATCCAAGGAAATCCTATCAGAAAAAACACTAGACGGTTCCTTGCTATTTTCATAATCACTATCTTCTCTGAAAATGACATACTCCACCTCAGCCTCATTCTTAGTATTTTTTACTAAGGGCTTAAACAAGAGTTCGATCTTCATATCGTCTCCAAAGCTATATTCTTTCTTACTTGGAAAAGCAGCGCTAAAAACATACGTGCTACTAAGCGTGTTGTTCTTTATCCTATCACCCAAATCATCATTTCCTCCTTTTTCAGCATATTGCGAATCCCCTAAGGAAACAATATTGAACCTATCAATTCCATTCTTCACAACAGTGAAAAAATATTTTTGAGCCAATACATCACGTTTATTACTAAGCTCAGTTGGCGCTATACTGTATGCCTCCATACTGTGTTCACCCTCTTCTAACGGATTGCCAATATTAGTCCAGGTCCAGCGACCCTCATTATCACTAAGCGTTGAAGAAAAAAACCGATCAGAATGAACATCCAAAAAAACTTCTGAGTTGGGATATAGGGATGTTCCACTAAAAGTTGTTACTGGAGCAATTTTTATTCTACCTACTGCAACTTCAACATTTTTTTCTTCACTGATTACATCAGTATCAATATCTGTATTATTATCATCTTCATCATTATTTTTATCTTCATCTCCATTTCTATCGCTATCTATAAGTGGTGTTATCAGCCTAAACTCAGAAGAACTCAATTCCTTTATTTTCTTATTCTCTTTTTCTAGCGGGGAAGTGTCCTCTATGGGATCAAGAGGTTTTATTTTTTGATTAAGAGATACGGTCTCAAGAGCGTTTGCAAAGGTAAACGGTTTCCCTAGAAAAACATTAAAAACCAGCACATGCACCAACAAAAAAATTATTCCTGATAAAAACAAGAACAATTTTCGAGAAGTCTTTTTTTGTTTAATAAACTTTTTCATAAAATCTAGACTACCGTCTTAATTTCCTCGATACCATTTTTAGTTTCCACAAATTTTATTTCTTGCGTGCTTTGTCTACTTACAGTAGTTTCTTTGCTTTTTTCAACATACTTCAAAATCATTCTTTGCTGCATTGAAACTTCATTTTTTTCTTTATCAAAAAACTTCACCACGTATGCACTATCTTTTTCGGTAACATTGCTCCAAATACTGTCAATTGCACCATTTTTTTCCAAATATACAAAGCGTACAGGTAAAATGCTCTGCGACATTGTTGTACTTGTAGCTGCTAACGCTTGCTTAGAAGATACACAAAACAAAGCCGCACCCACGACCAAGAAAAACAGACTAACTTGTAGAACATTTTTGATGTTCATACCACCCTTAATTTATTGCCTAACTTACCAATTCAAACGCATAATACACCTTTTTACTCTCCAAGTACAATAACCACAGCCGCGCTTTTTTGTTCATCATCCGTGGCAACTTCCAGCTTAGCATCTTTATATTTCTCGCTCAAAGTCTTCATAATTTTTTCAGCAAACGGCATATATTCTTCTTGATAGTAAACAACAATCCCAATATGAGTATCAAGCTCGGCGTTTTTAGCCTCAATTTCAGTCACACCACTTGTCTTTAGAAAATCGCTCAATTTTCCAGCGCTACCAGGAACGCCTCCTCCATTAAGAATAACAACGCTTCCCGTTTCCTTTTTGACTGGAGCGGGATCTTCAACAACAGCTTCAGCTGGTTTTTCAGTTTCCACAGATTGAGGTTCGTTGACATCGCCGCCAAGAGAAGTGATTGATAGTTGAGTATTGACCTCAGCAGCTTTATTTTTCTTGGCAAAATTAATTCCTGCCATAATAATACCCGCGAGCAACAATATTACTGCACCCCAAACCAAATACTTCTTGTTAAAAGGTTTCCCAGCAGATTCAACCAAAACAGCTTCGGGCACTATTTTTGCTGCTGATTTTGTTTTAACTGGAGCCTTTATTTTTTTAACTGTTTTTTCCTTTTTGTCTATTTTTTTCACAACTTCTGCAGGAATTTCCTTGCCATTGACTGTTGGTGGCACAAGCACAACCATTCCCGCTTCAAGCAAAAATGGGGGTTTTATTTTGTTAGTACGCACCAATATTTCCCAATTGATTTCATATTTTTTAGCCAATTTTGCAATCGTGTCAGTCTTTTTAACACTATATTCAACCCAGCCAACAGCTCCATATTTTTTCTTTAGATATTTTTTGCGTCCCAAATATATTCCACCCAAAATTAGAACTCCAATAAACACGGCAATCAATTCTCGCCAAGGAAAAATCCAAATAGTAATCGGACTAGAATAAGTCGACTGCTCTTTGCCTTGATCATCAGTATACTTTAGGCCCATTGCAAAAGTGTATTTTCCAAAACGAGGACTTTCCCAGGAATAATTAGAAACAAACGTGTCAGCCTTCAATACTTGAAAGTTTCGATCAGTAATTTCCTGCGTGCGCTTACCAAAAAAATTATCCTTAATGCTGATCACATTTTGAAAATCCACACTAACATTACCAGAGTTTGTCACATCCCCTTGAACCAAGAAGTCTTCCGGCTTAGGATTTTTCTCAAACCAACGCATAAAATTAAGTTCTTTGTAGTTCTTTACCAATTTAAAATCACTAAAAGTCAGATTTTTAATAACCTGCCCTGGCACTGTTTCATAAATCCTAACTCCGACTCGTGTTGTTAATTTTACAGCCGACCCCTGCTGATCAGCGCCTGCATCGTCCAGTTGCGCTTTTTGAATCAAAATTCCACCAGTATGTTCGCCTACGTCAGCTTTGTCCGGAACAGAAAATACGAATGGAATTTTTCTGCTCTCCTTGGCAGCGAGAGAAAGCGTAACCTCTTCAGTTCCTTGACACCATTTTTGATGCGCATCAAAATCTTCATCAGAAAGTTTGGTTTTTTTCATCGCTGTTTGCAAATCTTCCTTGGAAAGGTTGCAAAAATCGATTATTTTGCCTTCTTTTTGATCAAAAACTTCCTGAAAAACAGTTGGCACACTTTCCGGATAAAACTTTACCCACGCTCCAACCTCTTCTTTTTCTTCAGTATATTGCTTAAGCGCAAATCCTCCTCCAGAACTTTTAGTGCCATCAGCCGCATATACCAAAACACCCAGCTCATTTTCATACAAATTCATAACTTGCAAAGCATCTTCCTTTTTCTCGCCCGGAGCTAATTTATAAATAAACCAAGATGAGCTGTCAGCGACATTAGGATCAGGATTTGCAGGCTTTCCACCTAGCATACCATATTCTATTGCGCTGGCTTTCGACGCAAAAAATATTGAGAAAACAAACAAGGAAAACACCAGCAAACTTTTGATTGATTTTATTTTTGTAAACATTTTTTTCTTTTAAATAGTAAGAATAACTTTCTGAAATTATAACACAAAAAAGATTACAAAACAAAAAAACATTCGATTTGAATCGAATGTTTTTTAATATATCTTTCTAATTATTTTTTGTTCTATATTGCTGTCAAAGTCATATTGATTGTGTATGATCCTGTTGCTTGCATACCAGGAATTGATTGTGAGATGTTAACTCCAGTTAAATCCCAAACTCCAGGTTTTTGAGCACCAGCAGCAGCTGAAAGAATATCGATACTGTCTACTGTTCCTTCATTAAAAGCGCTAGCTGCACCAAGAGAAACGTTTGCGCCGCTTGTTGTTCCAACTCCTGCAAGTGTTCCTGCCGATGGGTCTATTGATAATTGTCCGCCAATTGAATCGCCGTCGCCACCGTCAGCAGCTAAAGCAGTAACATCATTAAAATCATAATTATTTGTTCCATTTGACCAAGAAGATGTGGCTCCTGAGGTGGCTGCCAAATTCAATGACCAAGTTGCAACATTCCCACGAGGATTTGTAACTCTCATTTTTTCTGAAGCTGTTCCTAAAACTGCAGCTGAAGTTTGAGAAGTTGCGGCAAAGTTTTTTGAAGCGAAAGCCACATTTGGACTTGCAACTTCATTGCCACTGCCATCAACGATTTTGACATCCAATGCACCTGTGATGCTTTGGGATAAATCAGTTGTTTCAGCAGCACTTACTAAACCAGTGCTAAAGAAGAATGAGAAGACTAGCATTGGCACAAGTGCAATAAGCGCAGCTAGTTGTGATTCCTCGTTAATATGGATTTCTTGTGTGATATCCATATTAAGAATTTTTTTTATTTTTTTCATATTTTTTACCCCGTTAAATTGCAATTATTTGCACTATTTAACTGGGGCGGTATTTTCTCAATAATTTTTATTTTAATTAAACAACTGTAAGTACAAGAGTTAAAGCATATGAACCAGATGGTTGTGCTGCAGGAATTTTGTTTGTCAAATTAATTCCTGTAAGATCCCACCTGCAATATGTTGGTGCACCAGCAGCAGCCGTCATAAGTCCAATACTATTAGTAGTTGTTTCAACAAATGATGTTGAAGCTCCTTTGCTGATATTTGAAGTTAAACATCCAGCAACACCAGCGATTGTTCCAGCAGAAGGATCTATTGTCATTTGACCTCCCTTGGTGTCAGTATCAACGCCGTCAGTATAGCCAGATGTGTCATTGAAATCATAAGTATTTCCACCAGATGTCCACACGGCTGTTGGAGCACTGGCTGCAATACTTACTGACCAAGTAGCACCTGAAGTAGGATTGTATGTTCGAATAGCTTGTGAGGCTGTTCCCAAAACTCCAGCACCATCTTGAGTATTAAAAGAAAAAGACAAATTACCAAATGAAACAGAAGGGCTAGCCACTGTTGTACCGCCGGCGTCAACAATGTCTACTGATTTTGTTCCATCGTTAATGGCTTGGTTGATGGTGGCTTGATTTGCAGCAAATGCAATCCCACTGATCGCAAAAACTGAAATTGCCGCGGAAATTAATCCAATTTTTTTTAACATATTTTCTTGCCCCGTTAAATTGCAATTATTTTGCACTATTTAACTGGGGTGTTTTTGTTCATCCTTTTATTAATGGATGTTTTTTAATTAAAATTTTATTTAAAATTGCTATTTAGGTTTTTGAGAAATAAAAAAAGCGAATCCTTGCGTAAGAATTCACCCGATAGACCCTCTCGAATCTATATTTCTTATTTCTTTATAGTTCAATTATACGCCTAAAAATGTGTTTTGTCAACCTTTCCACTAAAAATTTTCACTAAATTGCAGTTACAACCAAGTTTAATGCATAGTTTCCGGTATTTTGAAGAGCGGGGATGTCTTGCGTCATCGTTATTCCTGTAATGTCCCAATAACAATTTGTCTCAGCAGTTGGACCTGCAACAATCAAGTTTACTGCATCCTGAGTTCCTTGGATAAAATATGCAGCTGCACTTTTTGAAACACCTGTTGTTGCACAGCCACTTTGTGGTGTGACAGTTGCGGTGCTTGCATTCATTTGCAATCTGCCAGTTGCGGCACTTCCATTGAAGTCATAGGTATTACCACCACTTGTCCAAAGATCGGTATTTGCGGTCGCAGAAATAGAAAGAGTCCAAGTTGGAGTCGTTGTAGTATTAGAAACTCTAATTTTCTGAGAAGCTACTCCTAATGTTCCGTTTGATATTTGAGCTGACCAATCAAAGCCAGCAGCAATAAAAGAAGCAACTGGGCTTAAGATAGTACTTCCGATACTGTCAACAATATCAACTGACAGCGAACCTCCTCCACTGGGAGCGTCTACTTCTGACCACACTACTGTCATTTGAAATCGCATCAAGGAGTCACCAGATGCGGCTTCCTGATAAAGTGCTAATCCCTCTCCTTGTTGTAATATCAATTCATCTCCCTCAATTATAATGTTTTCATAATCACCATATTGTCTAACTATTCCCGGTGCTGTAACACTCAATAAGCGCGCATCTACGCTTTCAGAAAATGAAACCGTTGGACCACTATGATTTATTTGTGCTGTTGAAGTTAATGTTCCGCTGTGCTTTTTTGGAATATTGCTAGATAAAACAGTTGTTCCGCCAGAGGCAGAAGATGTTTTTTTAATTGTGATTGGCACATATCCAGGTGCGACAAGTGTTCCAACTCTATTAACCCTTATTTCCAAACGTTTTACGATATAATTTTTACCAGATGTTGATGGATTAAAAAGTGATGAATACACATATCCGGATGCGACATTGCCATTTACTGGACCAGTTGTCATCAAAAATTCATTTTGAGTACTCGGGGTGCTGGCGAATGCAACCTCTTCCCATTCAAACAATATCTTAACTCGAAAATCAGCATCCCCAGCAAGTTCTTGATAAAGAGAAACACCTTCTCCAGGTTGCAGGATGATTTGTTCATCATTTTCAAATGAAAATTCACGATATCCATTTGTAGATGGAGCAGTTGCTGCTCCCGTAGTTCCAGCTGTTTGCACATTAATCAAGCGCGAATCAGCATTTCCAGCTAATCCTACAGTTACGCCAGTTCGACGTATATCCATGGCTGAAGCATTAGAGCTTGTATTTTTTTTAGGAATATTAGCAGAAGTAATTTGCGTTCCACCAGAGGCCGAAGAAGAGCGACGCAAGGTCATTGGAATATAAACAGCTGTTGATATAGTATCTATTCTCAAGCTAACTTTTTTTATAATCGTTGTTTTTCCAGATGCAATTGGATTGAAAAATGAAGCATAATTATACCCTGATACAGTTGAACCATTAACAGGGCCCACACTTAAAACATACTCGTTTTGAGCAACTGGAGCAACTGTTTCTTCACCCCATTCTACATAAGTTTTTATATAATGATCGATATCGCCAGCCAGGACATCAATATAAAAACCAATTCCCTCTCCTGGCTTTAAAATTAAATTTTCATTGTTTCCAAAGGATAGTTCTCTCATACCAATAACCTGACCAACAGCTCCTGAGCCATTTACACTCAATAATCTTGAATCTGATGTGCCAGAATATGTTGCTGAAATTGCGCTAGCACAAGCTGTACCACATGAGCGCAATTCCATTGCAGTATTGCCAGTACTTGAGTGTTTTTTAGGAACATCACCAGAAGATATTAGTGTTCCACCAGAAGCTGCACTTAATCTGCGCCAATTAAAAGAAGCATACGTAGATGTTGTATCTGAATTATTTCTTATTCCTATTTTTTTAATTACAGCCGTCTTGCCTGATGCCACTGGATTAAAAAAAGTATAAAAACTAGTATTAATAGGTGGTGCAACAGCCTCATTGGAAATTTTGTGAAACGCAAACATATATTCACCTTCAGAAGTAGGCGTGCTAGCTACCACAAGCTCCTGCCATTCAATAATCATACGACTAAGTTGATCAACATCGCCTGTTGTTTCAGATATGAGTGCCAAACCCTCTCCTGGTTGCAATATCAATTCTTCATCACTGTCTTGAAAATTGATTTGTTGAAATCCATTTGGCTGTCCAGCTGCTCCACAAGGAGTAACTAATCCAAGCCTTGCTTCCGCAGATCCAACCAATGAAACTGTTGGGTTACTTCTTCTAAAATCCATTACGCTATTAGCAGATGATGTATTTTTCTTTGGTATATTAGAAGCGACAATAGCTGTTCCACCTGAAGCTGCAGTTGTTCGCCGCAGAGAAATATTATTTGTGTATGTTGCTGTAGTATCACAAGTCTCAGTTCCAAACCAAACTCTTTTGACTACAGCTGTTTTACCAGAAGCTGCAGGATTAAAAAAAGAATTATAAGCATAATTAGCAGTAGCGGCAATTTCAACTCTAGGAAAAGCAAACAAGAATTCATTTTTTGCAATTGGCGCACTAGCAACTTCATCCCACTCAAAATATGTTCTTATACGTTGATCCAAATCTCCGGCAGCTTCTTGATATACAGCTAAACCTTCGCCTGGTTGTAAAACAATTTTTTCGTCATTAACACCGAATGTTATATCTCTATAACTATGTATTTGTCCAGCACCTCCTGGCATTGGTTGACCCAAAATCCTAGAATCTGCGATGCCAGCAAAAGTAACAACAGGACCAGAGTGTCTAATCTCTGAAACAGCTAGCGCAGCATCACTATTTTTTTTAGGTATATTAGTGTTTGCTATTTGAGTTCCAGCAGATGAAGCAGTTATTCTGCGAAGTGAAAGATTCACATAATTAGCCGTTGTCACCGCATTTGCCTTCACTGCAACCCTCTTTATCACGGCAGTTTTTCCGGAGCCTGCCGGATTAAAAAAAGAAGCATACACATAACTAACAGTTGTTTTTCCATTAACAGGACCGACATCTATCATAAATTCTGACTGATCAGGATCCGTGGATGCTTTTGCTACAGGAACACCCATTTTAAAATTATCCACAACATTCTTATTCTGTTTTGCAAGATATATCTTATCAACGATATTTTTTTGTTGTTGCAATTTCGCGAGTATCTCTAAAACATACTGCGGAGACGGAAACATGTTGAAAAAAACCGCCACAAGACATATGGTAGCAAAAAATTTTGTAAATTTTTTATTTTGCTTGAGAAACATATTCGTATATTTCAGTAGAAATAGCCTTAAAAATTCCTTCTACCTCGCCCTCAGGAATTGTTAAATTTTCACCTTTCTTTTGAATCATAACTGTTAATAAATATGGACGATCTGTGAGATAAACAATTCCGGCATCCGCTCTAACTCCATCTTCAGTGCGTATTCCAGTTTTATGCACAAATTCTACATCGGATGGAAGTCCGTTGCTTAAATATTCTAATGGGGCATTCCCTAAGATATCCAAAAATTTTTGCGAGTATTCCAAGTTAAGATACGAAGCATTATAAAGTGATCTGAAAAATATTGAATATCTTTTGGCAGTCATTCTATTATCAGCTTCTTCGCCTTTTGGTGTTTTTTTAATATCATTTATAATATCATCCAGCCCGAGATCAATATATACCTCTTCCAATTCTTCCCCATCAAGATTTCGTAAAAGCATAAAATGAGCTGTGTTATCTGATTGTATCAACGCTTGTTTTATTGTATCCTCAATAGTAATTGTCGTCCCGGTAGGGCGTTGAAAAAGTGTTCCGAAGGAATTATCTTTATCTTCATCCAAAATAACCAGCTCGTTAGAAAGCTTCCACTTCCCATCTGAAACTTTTTTCATAGCAGCCATAGCCACTGGAATTTTAATTAGACTAGCCGGCCAAATTTTTTCATCCTTGTTTATAGAAATATTTGCCCCAGTTGGAAGATATTCAAAATATACAGAAATCATATAGTCTGCTCTTTTTTCATATTTAGAAACAAGACTATCTCTTAACGATTGAAAATTAACCAACGCATCATCTGCATCAATTAAATAAGAGGCAGGATTAAGAAAGACATATTTATCACCATTTAAATATTTAGCATATTTTTTTTCCTGTTGTTGCCAATAAAAAACATTACAAATAAGTAATAAAAGTAACAGAAAAAACACAACGAATTTTTTGTTGCTTTTGATAAATTCTGCAGCTACTTTTTTATTTTTTTTATTATCCATCAAGCTTTTTTAATTATACCAGATGAGAAACCTATTTACAATTGCACAATAAAACCCACCTTGCGGTGGGTTTTATTTCCATCTTTTGATATATTCAAAAAAATATATTTCAATAAGGGAGGGTTCTACTTAACAGCTTCTTTCAATGCTTTTCCAGCAGTGAATTTAGGAACTGTCATTGCAGGTATTTGGATTTTAGCTTTCGTTTGAGGATTGATTCCTTCGCGAGCAGCTCGGTCGGAAGTTTTAAATGTTCCGAATCCAGTCAAGGTTACTTTATTTCCTGTTCGGATTTCTTCAGTAATCTTTTCGATCAAAGTTTCGATAACTGCTTCAACATCTTTTTTAGAAAGATCTGTTTTTGATGCAATTGCGTCAACGAGAGCGTCTTTATTTACATTTGCCATAGTATTCACCATCCTTTCTATTTTAAGTTTTATTGCTAACTTCACCCATTGTACTATTCTTCGCCCAAATAAAGCAAATCCGAGTTATACACAGCGCCTTGTACTCAAGACGAATTTTTAATTTTCAATTTTTAATTTTATAAATAAAACAAAATTTTTAATGTTTAAACATTTAGAAATTAAGAAATTATTTAAAAATTATAAAATTAAAAATTATAAAAATTCTCTTACCTTGCGTATTCCACGCTTCTTGTCTCTCGCAAAACATTAACTTTTATTTCTCCAGGGTATTTCAAATCTGCTTCAATTTTGTCAGCGATTTCTCGCGCTAATTTCAATGCACCTAAATCATCAATTTCCTCTGGCTTAACAAACACACGAATTTCACGTCCAGCCTGAATTGCATATGTTTTTTCCACTCCTGGAAAAGAATTAGCTGTTGTTTCCAATTCTTCAAGTCTCTTGAGGTATTTTTCCAAAGTATCCTTACGCGCTCCAGGACGACTGGCAGAAATTGCATCAGCAGCAGCAATAATAAATGATTCTGGAGTTTCAAATGGATAATCTTCGTGATGAGATTTCATCGCATCAATAATTTCTTTTTGCATTGCGAATTTTTCCATAATTTTCATTCCGATCTCCACGTGCGTTCCTTGAATCTCATGATCAACTGCTTTTCCAATGTCATGCAGAAGTCCTGCTTTTTTTGCAATAATCACATCTGCCCCAAGTTCAGCTGCCAGTGCTCCAGAAAGATGCGCTACTTCAAGAGAATGCAACAAAACATTTTGTCCAAAACTTGTTCGATATCGAAGTCTACCCAAAAGATAAATCAATTTCGGGTCAAGTCCGGCAATTCCCAAATCATACACAGCAGCTTCTCCTGCTTCTTTAATTTTGTTGTCGATTTCTTTTTTGGCAAATTCCACAGCCTCTTCAATTCTAGTTGGATGAATGCGTCCATCACCAATAAGTTTTTCAACTGTAATGCGAGCAATTTCACGACGCACTGGATCAAAGCCAGAAATGACAATTGCTTCTGGGGTGTCATCAACAATAATTTCAACTCCCGTAAGTTTCTCCAAGGCTTTAATGTTTCGTCCCTCACGACCAATAATTCGCCCCTTAACTTCATCGGATGGAATTGAAACGGTTGTTGTCACAACTTCAGCAGCGTGAGAACCAGCGTATTTTTGAATAACGCTTGTCATTATATTTTTGGCTCGTTTTTCTATTTCTTCCACACCTTGTCTTTCAATTTTAGCCATTCTTTCAGCCAATGCTTCACGACTTTCCTCTTCTGTAAGTTGCAAAAGGATTGCCTTGGCTTGTTCTTTGGAAAGTCCTGCTATTTTTTCCAATCTTTCCAACTCTCTTGAACGTGCATCTTCAACTTCAAGCCTTATTTTCTTTATTTCTTCAGCTTTTTGTTCAAGAATTTTGCGATTATTCTCAATTTCTTCTGTTTTTTGATCAATAGCAATTTCGCGTTTTTCAATTCGCTGTTCGCTTCGAAGTATTTGATCTTCTCGCTCTTTTTCTTTTTTCTTTGCCTCCTCGAGAATTTCGACTGCTTTGTTTTTGGCATCCAAAACAAGCTCCTGAGTTTTTTTCTCGGCTTCCTGCGTCATTTGTTCAATTTTTCCCTCTGCTGTGTCAAGACGCTTGCGCGCTATTGACTGCCTTGTAAGATATCCCGCTCCCCCTCCAATGAGAAGACTCAGAACAACAATTAGTGATGTCATACATTTTCAAACGCTCCGACTGATCACTTTTCCACGCCAAAAGAAGGCTTCAAAGGCCTTATGACTGCATTTTTTTAGATATATTTGAAGTAAGAATAAACTTCATATTAATGCAAAATTTGTCTTAACTTAGCCAATTCTGTGTGGATAATCAAGTCGAACCGATCCATTTTTAACTTTTTATCTGCATTACTATGATATAAGAATAAGGGTTTTTTGTCAAAGCAAACGAAAAATGCTAAACTACGATAGTTCCAGCGTTAAAAATTACAAAAAAATAGAAGAGGTTTTCATTTTATTTAAAAATTAAAAATTAAAAATTTTAACCATATGCATAAACCAATTTTAGTCGTAGTTCTTGATGGTTGGGGCATTAGCAACAACAGCAAAGGCAACGTGCTTAAAGAAACCAGCTTGCCAACGATTGAAAAGCTCGATCACTTTTATCCAATGACAACCCTGCAAGCTTCTGGAATTTCAGTAGGACTTTTTTGGGGAGAATCAGGCAACAGTGAAGTTGGGCATATGGCAATGGGCGCCGGCAAAATTGTATACCAAAACCTGCCTCGCATCACACTTTCTATTCAGGATCACACTTTTTTTGAAAATGAAGCATTGTCAAAAACAATGGAAGCTGCAAAAGAAAAAGACTCTTCTCTCCATCTTATGGGGCTAATAGGACAAGGCAGTGTTCATTCATATATGGAACATCTTTTTGCAATTTTGGAAATGGCCAAAAATAAAGGTCTTACCAAAGTCTTTATTCACGGATTTACTGATGGTAGAGACTCGCCTCAAACTTCAGGCACCAAAACTCTGCAAGACTTGCAAAATCATCTCAAATCAATCGGGATTGGAAAAATTGCATCCTTAAGCGGTCGCAATTGGGGAATGGACAGAAACAACAATTGGGACCGAGTCGAAAAAGCATACAGACTATTGACTGAAGGAAAAGGAATTGAAGCTTCAGATCCCATAAAAGCCCTACAAGATTCTTATGCAAATGAAATCACAGACGAATACATTGAACCTGTAGTCATAACAGAAAGTGGAAAGCCAGTGGCAACAGTGCAAAATGGAGACAGCGTTGTTTTTTTCAATTTTCGTGAAGATAGAGCCAGAGAAATTACCAAGGCATTCGTTCTTCCCGACTTTGATGGGTTTAAGAGAGAACTTTTAGACATAAATTTTACAACATTAGTAGAATATGAAAAAGGTTTACCTGTTGGTATTGCTTTTCCACCGACAACCTTGGAAGGTGGTCTTGGAGAAATTTTAAGCAAAAACAAGCTCAAGCAGCTTCGCATCGCAGAAACTGAAAAATACGCTCACGTTACCTATTTTTTCAATGGAGGCAAAGAAGAACCTTGGGTTGGCGAAGATAGAATACTTATTCCCTCGCCCGCAGTTTCAAAATTTGATGAAGCTCCTGAAATGAGCGCATCATTGATAACAGAAAAACTCCTTGAAGTGATCGAGGAGGAAAAATATGATTTTATTTTGGTTAATTATGCCAATGCTGATATGGTTGGACACACCGGAAACTCCGACGCGTGCGTTGTCGCAGTCCAAACAATAGATAAAAACCTATCCAAACTCATACCAGCGGTACTGGCAAAAGGTGGCTGTCTTTTTATTACAGCAGACCACGGAAATGTTGAGGAGATTAAAAATTATCGTACCGGACAAACTGACACTGAACATTCTTCTAATCCAGTTCCACTTTGGTTTATTACCCAAGACAATCATCGCGAAAAAAAATCTGAAGAAATCGTCCGACAACAAAGTGAGGTCGGCGGACTCCTCAGCGACATTGCCCCTACCGTCCTCGATCTTCTCAGCATCCAAAAACCCGAGGATATGAATGGAGAAAGCCTGCTACCACTACTTAAATAGGTATTAGGAATTAGGAGTTAGGAGCTAGGAAATACGCAAACAATCTTTCGATAAAATAAAAAACTCAGCCATATGTGGTCGAGTTTTTTATTTTGTATGGAGTTTCTAATCACTACAACCTAACTCCTAATTCCTAATTCCTAATTCCTACAACCTACAGCCCTATCACCTTGTCCACAATCCCATATTTTACTGCTTCGCTGGCTGACATAAAATAATCTCGGTCTGTGTCCTTTTCAACTTTTGTGATTTTTTGACCAGTATTTTTTGCCAAAATACCATTAAGTTTTTCTTTGGTCTTAAGAATATGTTGAGCGTGAATATTAACATCAGATGCTTGACCACTGGCTCCTCCCATCACTTGATGAATCATAACTTCAGAATTTGGAAGTACAAATCTCTTACCTTTTTTCCCAGCACTTAAAAGCAATGCTGCCGCAGAAGCTGCCAAGCCAACACAAATCGTTTGCACATCGCAGCGAATGTATTGCATTGTGTCATAAATCGCAAGGGCGCTGCTCACAGAGCCTCCAGGAGAGTTTATATAAATCTTAATATCTTCTTTTGGGTTTTGTTGTTCAAGAAAAAGCAGCTGCGCAATAATCGCATTGGCCACTCCATCATCAATGGCAGTTCCCAAAAAAATTATTCTATCCTTAAGCAAGCGAGAATAAATGTCATACGCCTGTTCGCCATAATTTGTCTTTTCTATTACCGTTGGGATCAGATACTGATTTGTAATTTTATTAGACATAAAATTTTTACAATTTCAAATATCAAATTTCAAATATCAAACAAAATCCTAATTTCAAATGCTTAAATTTTTAAACATTAGAACATTTTTGAATTCATTTGAAATTTTTAATTTTTAATTTGAAATTATATTTTTAATATATTCTCACTAAAATATTCATTCGTCACCCTTTTTACTTAATATTCTCCAAATATTCAAGTACTTTTTCATTAACCATCGTTCCCTTCACGTAATTATACAATTTACCCAAATCAATATTCTTTTCAGCATCTTGTATTTTTTTGTATTGAGCAAGAGTTTTATTCATTTCTGCTTCAACTTCTTCATTGGCAACTTCGATTTCCCGCTCCTTGGCAACTTCTTCCAAAGCAAGAGCAGCTTTTATTCTTTTGATTGCTTGAGGTTCCCATTCCTTTTCAAGCTCATCAATTGTTTTTCCAATTTGTTTTAGATATTGCTCGAAAGTAATGTTCATTCCTTGCAATTGCATTTCAAACTCACCAATCATTTTGTGAAGCTCTTCGTGAATAAGAATATGGGGAATTTCAACTACGGTATTTTCAACCAAGACGTCAATGATAGCTCCTCGTCTTTTTTCCTTCAATTCAATTTTCTTTTCTTCCTCCATTCCTTCAGTCACATTTTTTCTCATTTCAGCCAAATCCTTAAATTTTCCGAGAGATCTTGCAAACTCATCAGTAACTTCTGGTGATTTTCGCTCCTGCACAGTTTCAACTGTCACTGTAAATTGTGCTGGATTTCCAGCCAAACTTTTTTCATGATATTCCTTTGGGAAAATCAGTTCAAATTCCTTAACTTCGCCCGCTTTCATTCCAACAACTTGCTCTTCAAATCCAGGAATAAAAACACCACGTCCCAAAATCATTGGGTGGCTTTTACTCGAACCATTTTCGATTGGCACACCGTCTTTTTTAACCTCAAATGACAAAATAACATTGTCTCCATTTTGAGCTTCTCGCTCGACTGTCAAATGCTGCACGCGACTCTTGGCAATTTCAGCCAATTCTTTTTCAACATCCTCAGCCGTAACTTCAGCATTTTTCTTGGAATATTCTTTATTAACTTTTTCAACACCGCTTTTCCAAGGCTTCATCGAAACCTCAGGAATAACTGACACGATAACTTTGTATTCCAAATCATTTCCTTCAGCCAATTTCACAATTTCAGCTTTTGGTTTTCCAATTGCCTCAATTTTTTTCTCAACAACTACTTTTGGAAAAGTTGCCTGCACAGCTTTTTGTGCAGCAGCGTCAAAAAGTGCCGCTGTTCCAACTTTCTTTTCAACCATATCGCGCGGAGCCTTTCCTGCACGAAAACCTTGGATTTTAATTTCTTTTGAATAATCTCCGGCAGCCTGATCAATATATTTTTTCCATTCTTCCCAAGAAACAGACACTGCAACCTCTAATTCCGAGTTGGGTAATTTTTTTAAAGTTGATTCAATCATAATTTCTATATATTAAATATTATCAGTCCTATTTGCCCCATTGGTCTTAGCATTAACGCTGTTATTTATTTACTCAATTCTTCAGTCAATGGTGGAACAATTTGTTTTTTTCGTGATACCACGCCAGACAAAAACATAATTTCATTTTCAACTGTCCCCCCAAAAACTTTTTCAGCCAAAACTTTTTCAGTTTCAGAAATTATATACAATTCACAACTACCTTTGATGATGTCCACAACCATAAAAAACATATGGTCCAACTTGTCTGCATTTTTTTCGGTAATAAGTGCTTTTATAATTTCATCTTTCCTAGCATTCACACTTTCAGGATTTGTCGTTTCCCATGTTCCAATTCCAACTTTGGATTTTCCCATTTCAAAAACCTTATAGTCAAGCGTAATAACATCCTGCACTGAAATTCCCTCAAGACTTGATTTAGCCTCAAACATTTCGCTCACGAATTCTTCCACATTTAATTTTGCAACGACATTAAGCTTTACTGCAAGATTCCTGTCTTCCTGAGTTGTTGTCGGGCTCATCATATTCAAGGTATCTGACAAAATTCCAGCCAGCAACAATTTTGCAGAAATTTCTGAAATTTCAATTTCACTCTCAAAAAACATTTTTGCAATCAAGGATGATGTACTTCCAAGTGGCTCCATACGACAAAAAATAGGTTTTTCAGTCACGATGGCAAGCTTGTGATGATCGAAGATGTAGTCAACATTCGCATAGTTCAAACCTTCAAAAGTTTGGCCGGCCTCATTGTGATCAACCAATGCAACGCTGTCTTGATCCATAATAGCAACAACCAGTTCGGGTATTTCCACGCCAAATCGTTCCAAAATAAATTTTGTTTCGTTATTAAGCATACCAGCTCGGCAGGCTTTACTTTCTTTGCCAAGAACTTTAGTAAAAAATTCTTGTGCTGCGATTGCAGACACTATTGAATCAGTATCTGGATTTTTATGACCAACAATAAATACTTTACTCATACAAAATAATTTTGAATTTCCAATTTTGAATTTTGAATGAATTTTTAATGATTCAATTTCTTAATTTTGAAACATTATTTCATTCAGATTTGATTCGAAATTCGAAATTCAGACTTCAAAATTTTTAAAACATTATTTCTTTTTTGCAGTCTTCTTTTCTTTTTTAACCACAGCTTTTTTAGTCTTGGTTTCTTCTTTCACTTCCTGAACTTCTGTGATTTCTTCGGCAACAACTGGTGTTTCTTCAGATTCCTCAGTTTCTGCAACTTTTGCAGCAACACCAATAACATCTATTTTCCAGCCGGTTAATTTTGCAGCCAAACGCACATTTTGTCCCTGCTTACCAATGGCCAATGACAATTGATCTTCTGGCACAGAAACTTTTGCTTCTTTTCTATCTTCATTTAATGTCACTTTGACAACTTTAGCAGGACTGATTGCAGCTGCAATGAATTTTTCAGGTTTTTCATTCCATTCAATAATATCAATCTTTTCTCCGCCCAATTCCTCAATCACAGCCTGCACGCGAGTACCTTTTTGCCCAACGCAAGATCCAATAGGATCAATTCCTTCCTCCTCTGAGAAGACAGCCAGCTTGGTTCGTGAACCAGCTTCTCGAGCAATTGATTTGATTTCAACTGTTCCAGCAAAAATTTCAGGCACTTCCAATTCAAACAATCGACGCACCATATCAGGATGAGTTCGACTAAGAGTAATCCCCGGTCCTTTTGGATCAGATTCAACCTTATAAAGATAAACTTTCACGCGTTGTCCCATTCTAAGCATTTCTCCTTGAACCTGCTCTTGTGGAAAAAGCACGCCCACTGATTTTCCAAGGTCAATATATGTATTTCGTCCTTCAATTCTTTGTACTGTTCCACTGACAACCTCGCCTTCTTTGCCTTTGTATTCTTGGAACATTGAATCACGTTCAGCCTCACGAATACGTTGAATAATAACTTGTTTGGCGGTTTGAGCAGCCACGCGTCCATATTCTGTTTGTGGCTCAAGCTCAATTTCAATAATATCGCCTATTTTTGCATCTTTTTTAATTTTCTTAGCTTCATCCAAAAGCATATCTCTTTCAGGGTTGTAACGAGGCAATTTTTCCTCTCCTTCAACCATCTGCTCGTCATCCCTACCTTCATCTTCCTCATCTTCTCCTTCCACAAATTCTCGCAAAGTTTCATCAACAACATCCTTAATCAAAAAGAATTTCGTGTCTCCGCCAACCTCATTAAATTCGGCGCGGATTCTTTGTCCACGTTTTCCATAATCCTTTTTATAAGCAGCAGAAAGAGCAGCTTCAATCGTTTCAATGATTACGCTTTTTGCAATACCTTTTTCTTCTGCAATTTGCAAGATTGCGCTTCCAAATTCTCCCAATCTTGTCCCTTGTTCTTCTGTTTCGTCTTGTACTTTACGTTTAGCCATAATTATTTAGCTTTTTAGGCTTTAGCTTCTTAGCTTCTTAGAAAAACTTGAAACTTAAAACCAAAAAACACCTTATTAAATTGTTATACCGATCTAATTAAAGAAAAAAGTTCGCTTTCCAGCGAACCCATACCTCTCCTCTATCTATAGTTATGATAGCAGTTTTTTCTTTCACTGTCAATATCAGAATAAATAGCTTTGTCCACTTAAGGCCGCGGCAATTGCTTTGAAGATAATGAAGCCTGAAAGACCCACAATTATCCCAATAATAGCGTTTGTTGCATTCTTTTTGGCTGTTTCTGCCATGCCCTCATCTCCTGCAGCCAAGAGATATTGAATTCCACTGACAACAAAGGCAACCACAGCAAAAGTGACAAAAAGCCCCATTAGCCATAAAAACAAGTTGGACAAGATAGTAGAAATAGGTGCGCTAGAAAGTCCTGTAGTTGTCGGAAAACAAACCCCTCCCATTTTTTCAAATCCCGCCCCACAACTAGCAGCGGATCCAGCGCTAACCCCTGGTGCACCGCCAAAACCAACATTTACTCCATAATTTACACCGCCACCTAAAGTCCCATTAGAAGTGTAGCCTGAAAATCCACCTGCATTTTCAATTGCAGCTTGCGCGTCTTCTGTTGCTGCATCATATGCTGCCTTAGCTTCATTAAGCGATTTTGTTGCTTCATCACAATCTTCCTTGGATGAAGTTCTGCAAATCAAATCCTGCTGAGCCAACTCAGTATTAACTCTTTGAGCTGCTGCATTCTGTATCGTGGTTGCAGCAGTTGCATTTGAAGTTGCTGCATTTTGCGCAGTTTTATTCGCTGGAGTTTGCGCATAAGCTTGTTCCTGAACAGATGTCTCTGGGCAACAATTCCAAAACATACAAGAAGACCTTGAATCACAAGTACTATCTGTTTCAGCAGACGTTGTTGTCCAGCTACATGCACCTATATTACTATCCCAAGTTCCATTTGTATCATTACAATTTGCCAATGCTACACCTTCAGCATCTGTATTATAGTAATCATATTGACTAGTACAGGATGGATCGTTTTGACCCTCTGCTGTATCGCAATAATTACTTAGACCAGTTTCAGAAGTTGAATCGTAAAAATTAGTTGCTAAGCCGCTGTCATCCCACCCAGTTATTCCATTATTGCTAATAGAGCAATTATCGAAACACGTCTGCATATCATACTCATCCGCGCATAGCTCATAACAATCCATTGCTATAGTTTTTTCAACCCCCACAAAAAAAACACTCAAAAAAAGAAAAACGGCTGCGAATAGATAAAGTTTTTTTGTTTTCATTTTAGATAAATTAATTTTTGAATTATGAAAAAATTTATTCCTTGTCATTCTCCCCTTTGTTAAGGGGAGATGTCTTGTACTCAAGACAGAGGGGTCAGCGCGGAGCCTCGCATAAATACTTTTCAATTTTACCAATCACACCAGAAATATTCTTATTTATATCATTATTCCAAAATCTTATAACCCTACACCCTAACGATTCAAGAAATAGAGTTCTTTCGTGATCATATTCCCCACAAATTTCCTTCTTGTGTTGATATCCATCTAATTCGATAATAACCTTCTTTTCTGGACAATAAAAATCTACGATATATCTTCCAATTGAGTGTTGCCTTCTAAATTTATATCCGAGCTGTTCTCTTCTTATTTTTGACCATAATATAATTTCTTGTGGAGTTGCAGAATTTCTTAGTTTTTTTCTTACAAGAAAACTAGATTTTAAATTATGAATTGTTTGCATAATTGCTGAGCTCAAACCCCTCTGCCTTTCAGGCATCTCCCCTCATCTGAGGGGAGAAAAATAATGAAGAAAACTTTAGAATGTCTTGCTTCCTCCACTCAAGAGTGCGCTCACGGCTTGCATGATGATAAATCCGGAAAGACCAACAATAATTCCAACAATAGACCATTTCATTCCTGCCTTGCCTTTATCAGCCATACCTTCATCTCCCGCAGAAAGCAAGTACCAAATGCCGGAAAGCACAAAACCAATCACACCCATAATTGCAAAAACAGCCAACAGCCAAAAAAGAAGATTGGAAAGAATTCCTAAGATGCTTCCCGATGGAAGATTATACGGATTTGATGTTTGCCATCCACCGCTCATTGATCCATTTGAGCCAATGCCAACATTAATACCACCAGTTGCTGAATTATAAGTAGCACCCCAATCTGCTGCCAAAGTCATCATCGGAGAAAAAGAAATCCCCACAATCGCTAGCACCAAAGAAAAAACAACTTGCTTAAAATACTTTTTCATATTTACTTGCCCCGTTAAATTGTGGTACTCCACATTATTTAACTGGGGTTATTTTATTTTTAATATTTTTTGATAAATAAATTATAGCATATTTTTCCAAAACAAACAAAAAACAACTCTTTCGAATTGTTTTTTGTTTACATATATATATTTGTAATGTTGTGCTAGAAGCTTTTTGATGAACCAGAAAGCATTCCTTGAACAGCCTTGATAATAACAACTCCCAAAAGAGCCACAATAACACCGACGATGGAATAAATCATAGCAGTTTTACCTTTGTCAATTTGACCTTCATCTCCTGCAGCTGTCAAATACAAAATACCTGCAATAACAAAACCAATGACGCCGAGAATTCCAACCACAATCAAAAGCCAATTCATTCCACTAGTAAGAATGTTGATTAGACTTCCTGATGGAAGACCTGTTCCTGATGGAGTTTCAAATTGAGCACGAACAACCATCGGAACTGCTGTTGCGATTGCTGATGATGCGTATGCAATTTTTTTAAATATATTCATAATTACACCTCCTCTTCTAGTTTTTAATTTTTAATTTTTATCTTTTTTCTTCCTATTTTTTGTGTCATTCTGAACTTGTTTCATAATCTACTTTCTTTATTTCATCACATTTTTCTTGTGTCATTCCCGCGGAGGCGGGAATCCAGGTCCGCATTTTATACTATTTATTTTCGTAGATTCGTTTTTCATTCGTAGTTTCGAATCGGTGTTATTGAAAAAATTGTCCGACAACCCAAACAAGAATCATTCCTCCCAACCCCAGCATTATTCCAACAATCGAATACGTCAATGATCTTTTTGCCATTTGCATTCTATTTTTATCATCAATAGCGGTAAGATATATAATTCCTGAAATCACTAATGAAATTATAGCAACAATTTCGACAACTGACAACAAAAAATTCAAAACATTTATCCCAACACTCGAAATTGACGGCGCATCAGTAATCACACCAGCCCGCGCAATATTAATAATGTTCATAAATTTCTAATTTTTTAGATCAACGATATTTTTTTGAATCTTTGGAATTTCTTCGTTTTTTGCTTCAGTCTTTTTACCATATTCATAATCAGAAGGCGAAATATGATATGGCGATTTTTGGATTTGTGAGGAAGGTTTTATTGAAAAATTATTTTGTTTTGAGGGCGCAGCTTGTTGTCGCAAAGGTTGCTGAACCAAAGTTTTCGCTGGCTGCTTTTCTTGTTCGGCTGGAAGTTTTTGCGGAGAAGAAAATTTAAAATTTCCAGCAGATGAATTTAACTTAGCAGCATCTTGCTTAATCTTTTTTTCTCTCAGCATATTAAACAAATCTTCATCACTCATCAAATCACGATCTAGCCCTTCTTTATTATTGTCATTCCCGCCCGCCTCGACTCGCAAAAACGATTGCTCGTCGACGCGAGGCTGGTGAAAACGGCCTGCCTGTCCGGTAGGCAGGGAATCCAGAATTTTGCCAGACTTCGGAGCCTCAACAGCATTACTTTGATCCATTTTCAATCCACTCTCAGCCCGTGCATTATCAGTATTTGCAATATGAAATTCTTCACTTCCAATCGGAGGTTTTGACTGCGGAATACTGAAGTAATTATCTGGCATTGTTTTTTCTACTGCTGGTTTTGCAAAAAAATCTTGCACTTTATTATTAAGTTGTTTATCCTGAATATTTTCATTTTTAGGTGTCGGTGCCAAGTCGCCAAAAACATCATGCGTATTTCTTTCCTGTTGAATCTGATTTCGCCTGTCTAATATTTTATTCATTGTCATTCTCTCCTCAGATGAGGAGAGATGCCCTGAGGGCAGAGAGGTTTGAGCATTGCCAGCACTTGGCGTTACTTTCATAACATCCATATTATTGTCATTCCCGCGTAGGCGGGAATCCAGGTTACTAGGCATAACTTGACCCTGTTTTTCTGCGTTCACATTGCTTTCATTCTGCGTATTTTCTGCGTTTTCAAAAATAATAATTTGAGCATGCCCATCAATGGTCAGCAGAGTCTGCTCATCAAGAGACCGCAAAATTGTGCCAAGCTTTTGCCTGTCAGCAGAATTTAATTTTTTTCCATTTTCACTGTGAAACAAAAAGTTTCCACGATCCATTGGAGAATGTTTTCCTGCGCCCATTCCATCATGAAAATCAGTGATCCAATTCTTAATCGATGGCCTCACCGGCATCGGAAAATATCTCAGTTTTATCTGCTCACTCCCCACACTCTGTTCCCCCACTTTCGGATACTGCAAAAGCGCATCTGACAACTTCATTTGTATAAAAGTTGCCTTCTTTTTTTCTACCTCTATATCCTCTCTTGTTTGTAATTGTAATGTAAAAATCTCATCATTAAGAATTTTATAAATTTCTTGAGCATTTTCAACTGTTAATATTGGAATCCTGCGTATTAATTCGTGAGATAAATTGCTTTTAATAACATTTTTAAAATATACTTCTCTCACTAAGCGTGAAATATTTTCTATCGATATTGGAGGCAAATTAAACTTATCAGCTATTTTTTTAATTGTGACTGGAACATTATTTGATATTAAAATACCCTTTTCTTTTTCTTCAAGCAAATCAAATTTGTCCCATCTTAAAATGATATCTTCATTTGCGTCTTTTTTACCATAAATAGCAGACACTGCCATTGGATAAAAATATTTTTCTTTTATTTTTTCCATTTTTTATTGGACTAAGGATGAAGGTGGTTACTTATATATTCCGCCCTGTTGCCCTTTTTCATATTCTTAAACATTTCTTGATGGAATCCGTTATCCAATGAAACATGATTAAGAATGTAATCCTGTAAGTCAGTATCGGTGCCTATTTTTTCATGCAATCCTTTTTGTTTTCCAAAATCTTCAGCATTAAGACTTTCCAGATTATCCCTATATGCATCTGTAACATTTTTACTTATAGCAATTTCATGATCAATAAATTTCTTAACATTTTCTTTTCTGATTTTACTCTTAATCTTTCCTTCTATTGCATCTTTAGCAGCTTTTTGCTTTGGATCACTAACATCAAGTCCAGCAGTTGCAGAAGCCAATAATGTGTTAATATGACTAGCCTTAAATTCATCATTTCCAGCAAAATTATCCGCACTATCAATAATTTTATTTCTTAATGCCATATCATTTCCAGCTATATTTAGCGCCATAATCATCCTGTTAGGATCAGCGCCAAGAGCACCTTTTTCTGCCATAAGTGCCCTCATTGCTGCCATTTGAACAACTTTGCCTTTTTTAGGATCAAGATCTTCCGCAATTTGATCAGCTGTATAATTTCTATCTTTGTATTCCTTCATTTGTTCTGCAATCTTTTTATCTTCAACATTGCGTCTAGCATCTTTATATCCACCTACTCCACCAGTAACAAAACCGGCCATAGCTGCTTCTCGAGCTTCTCTACCCTCATTTCCCATTAATGGAACTTTCATGCCAAATAATTTACCCTTCTTATTAAAGTCTTCGGTAACTTTCTTTGTAGCACCATAAACGCCACTGTATTTACCTGGAGCATTTGCCAACCATTTCCCACCTTTCTTTACATTATCAACAACTTTATCAGCACCTTCAATGCCCATTGATTTTGCCACACCTATTGTCGACCACAAGACAACAATAGGTATTACCATAAAAGCTGCATTCGCAATAAAACTAGTTTGATCAGTTGGCGCATTATTAGAAGCGGCAAGTTTAAAGGATCTCATACTTTCTTTTCCAATGGCCTCTGTAATTTTAAGAGCAATCGCCATACCAAAAATCATTATCGGTGCAAAAAAAGAATAGGAAAACAAATTCTTCCACCACTTGTCAGCGAAACTTGCAGTCGTAGGAAAAATATATCCCACAAAACCAACGGGGGAAAACATCACAAGCATTGTGAGTGCAACAAGGCGCACAACAAAAAGTGCTGCAATTATTAGCAGTGTCATTCCCATAATAAAAAGCATCACAATCATAGTAATTAAATATGCGACCTCATAATTTGCATAACTTTCAGGTTTGAGTATTTCTCCAATTCCAGAAGCCGCACCAAACATTGCAAAAATTCCAGACCCAGTAACTGCGCCACTTGCTGAAGTAAAAAGGTTATTAATAAAATAATAAAAAGCAACATTGGAAACATCAATAAAAAATCTCGCGATTGGATAACTGAAATTAACAAGGAGCGCATTAATCAAAATGTTAAGCCAAACTTTTTTCAGATTCCATTTTTCAACTTGAAAAATTGTGCAGAATGCTGCGAACAAGAGAATGAGGATAAACGTCATATTTAAAAGATCTCGAACCATAATCCAAACATCTTTAACTGCCTGCTTTTGCAAAATACCAGTACCTTCACCAGAAATATTGGCTGGCTCAACAACCCAGGCAAACAAAGTGGCAGCAATTGAAAACAACCATCCAACAACATTCAAAACACCAACCAATAATTCCTTGAAAGTACAAATCAACGGACTATCATCAGTACAAGTTAAATTATAAGCTTTTTTATATGCTTCTGTTTCATTTGTTGAACCTTTGGCGGGTATTCCACCTTCAACTACGCTTCCTGTTTTTGGATCAATAGGTGTCACATATTCACCTGTATATGCGCCAGCTTCTCCGTTGAGAACGGTTTTATAACCACAGTATCCGTCGGATCTTAAGATTTTTCCATTTGCAGTATCACATCCACAAGTGCCATTAGGAAGGGTTACTTGGTCAGAGCGACAACTAGCCGCACTAGCAATTTTAGGTATGAAATTAAAATATGCAAACACCAAAAACAAAGCCACTAAAAGCGCCTTGCTACTTTTATTTTTGTTTTTTAAAATCCAATTCATTAGGATTCTTTACGCTTACTGTACGCAAATATTATATCACACTTTTTAAATACAAAAAAGAAAAAGAGGGGTACTAAATAAGTACCCCTCTATGTTTTTAACAGTTTACCCCTCCCGAAGTGAGATCATCTTCCAATCATTGGATGTTTGGCGATAATCATTGATATACAACTGCATTATTAACTTTATATTCGCCGCAAAAATTTGACCAGAAGGTAATGCTACGAAGACTGGGGCGGTTACCTCGCATGGATGAACCGTAGTAACAAACCCATCTATGTTCTTAGTCTGCGTCTGACCATTAAAAAAATCAAGACGCCATTTTTCTTTTTCTACAATCACCTGGCTGTCCTGCACAACTACACGATAATTTTTCAATAGATGTTGCCGCATTTTTCTTTTGAGAAATTTTTCGGCATCTGCCTCAAAATCTTCCTTGGTTGGCCATGTTTGAGAATTTATAGTTTCCTCGGAAGTAACAATCGGTTTGTTATTTTCCAAGCCAACTTGATCTTTTTGAGAGCATCCCAAAACAAAAACTATGGCCACAAGCATCAATACTACTAATTTAATAGTTCTCATAGCATCCTCCCTTTCATTTTTTGCGCTTTAGCGCAGTTATTGTCAAATTCCCTTATTTCCAATATATCCTCCCCAAAATCCCACCAAAAATATCACTTTTTGGCTCATTTCAGGGTTAAATTGTCAATGAACGTCTTTCTATTCCAACTGTCTATTATACTCTTAAAAACACTTTCTGTCAACCCCGTTAGAAATTTCAAATACTCTCTTCTTATTCTAAACGACTTTTTATATCCAAAGATAGCAAGCTATGAGAATATGACTTGTGAAATTTCTAAACGGGGTCAACCCCGTGCAGCATCACACAATCATACTCGCATTTTGCATCCCGCACTCCCTTTGCACCATATGAAGTACGTAGGCAAAAAATTATACACATTTTTCTCTGAGCCTTACAAACTTTATAACTTTATGAACTTTATGAACTTTATAACTTTTTAATATATAAACCCTTTAATCGCCCTACTCGAAACAGAAAGAGTTCGGGTGCTTTTTTTGGCAAAGCCGGCATAGTTCATTTCACTAACCGTGATTGTGCTGCCGGAAACTTTTTCCACCAAAGCAACATGACCGTAATATCTGTTTTCAGTTGTTACCATAATAGCACCGACTTTGGGAGCGCGTCCTGTTGCATAACCTTGAGCTTTTGCATGATATAGCCAGGTTCCAGCATTTCCTCCCCACGGCACATAACGTTTTTGTGCGACATACCAAGTGCAATATCCATATGGAAAACGATGACCTGCACCAGCCTTTCCTTTTGGAGTCACGCCACCTGTAACTTCAGGTGTTCCTCCACTTGAGTTGGCATATTGTCTTTTTTCAATAATAGAAGTGCTAGGAGTGGTTGGAGTCACGGTTGGCTCAGCTGGTTTCGGCGCTTCTCCTTGTCCATCAGGAATCACAATTTCAGCGCCCGTGTCCAAATCGCCATTAGCAGGTGTTCCGTTGAAAGCAATAATTTTTTCTCTGTCAGCTTTAAACTTGTTTGCAATTCCATCAATAGTATCGCCGGATTTCACGACATATTTAATCCCAGAAACAGGCAAGATAAACAAAGTATCCCCCGGCATAATTGAATCAACGTCACTAATATCGTTGGCCCACAAAATCGTGTTGACTGTAACTTTATTTTTCACTGCAATAGAACCGAGCGTATCTCCTGATTGCACAATATACATTTTTACTCCGCCTTCTTCTTCTGGATCTTTCATTGGGCTGCTTCCACCAGCTGCAGCGATGATTCCTTGCCCTGCCATAATGTTTTGACTCACAACCTCTTCAATAACCCCTGGTTCAACAGCGGTGCTTGATTTTGAAAGCGGCACAACCGCCAAGTCATTTTTTTTACTAAGCTGTCCGTTTATCTTGTTGCTGGTCACATTGGCTTGTTCGCTTGAACCATCCCAATAACCAAAAAGAAGTCCATTTGCTCCTTTGCCCGATGCAACATTGGTTGCAGACACAAGCATTGAGCTGGAGACTACCACGGCAAAAGCAGAATAATTACGAAAAAGATGGAGCAATTTTATTGTCCTATGTCTTTTAATAAAATTCGCAACAGCTCTCTGCCAAAAGTGAATTTTGGTATTAAGCTCTTTGAAATCTATCTTTTTGAAGAATTCAAAGATAAAAGAAAAAATATTTTTTTTACGAATAGTTAGGCCTTTCAATTGGCTTTGTAGGTATAGGGAATGACAACTAGAATATGCGGAAAGTCGGAGCCCATCAGCCTACAGCCTTAATTTTTAACTTCTTCCAAGTATATACTTATCGAGCTTTTTGTCAACGAAATTATACACACAAATGCCTTTTTAAGGCTACTGCAAGCCTTAATTTCGAAAGCCTATTCTTTGAAACGTCCAAGTGCGGTACAATAGAGTCAGCGCTGCTGCGCTAAATTTCCAATTTAAAATTTAAAATTATTTTTTCTTACTTTCTACCCATTATGTCCTCTTTAAATAAACTATTAATAGAATTCCTAGAATATCTCGAGGTTGAGCGCAGCCGTTCGCAAAAGACCATTGAGAACTATAGCTATTATATTAGACGTTTTTTGATGTGGGCTGAAATTTCCAAGCCCGAAGACATTACAATCGAACTTATCAGGAACTACCGAATTTATCTCAACAGGTGGACAGACGAAAAAGGTGTCGGGCTCAAAAAAAATACTCAGAATTATCACGTGATTGCCATTCGCAGCTTTCTTAAATATCTAGCCAAACGTGACATCAAAAGTCTTTCTGCAGAAAAAATAGAAGTTGGAAAAAATCCCTCGCATGAAATTGAATTTCTTGATGGCGATGAAATGATAAGACTTTTACAAGCAGCTTCAGCCAACGATCTCAAATCGCTCAGAGACAGAGCCATCTTGGAATTTCTTTTTTCAGCAGGCTTGCGAGTTTCCGAACTTGTCAACATCAATCGCGATCAAATCAATCTTGAGCGACAAGAATTCAGTGTCCGAGGAAAGGGCGACAAAATTAGAATTGTTTTTATCTCCGACTCAGCAAAAAGCGCACTAGAAAAATATTTAAACAAAAGAACCGATGCCGAAGAAGAAATATTTATAAACATTTCAAAAAACATTTCAGGAACAGTTTCGAAAATAAGAAAGGATAAATTAAAAAACAAAAAAGCCAAGGCTCAAACAAAAAGATTAACTGCGCGCAGCGTCGAAAGAATTGTAAAATTTTATGCAGCCAAGGCAGGCATCGTGAAAGATGTTCATCCTCACACCCTCAGACACAGTTTTGCCACCGATCTCTTAGCCAATGGCGCAGACATTCGCTCCGTGCAAACAATGCTTGGACATTCATCAATAATAACAACCCAGATCTACACCCACATCACCAACACGCAATTAAAAGACACACACAAACGATTTCATGCCAATAAAAAAAAGGGTGCATGAAATCAATTTTTAATTTTTAATTTTGAATGAATTTTCAATGATTCAATTTTTAATTTTTGAAACATTCCATCATTCGGATTTGATTCGAAATTCGAAATTCAGAATTCGAAATTAAGAACTATCTTTAATTTAAAATGTTAAATTATTTTTTATATTTTCCTTAGATTCGCGTATTCTGCAGAAAGCCTTTTGATTCCTGCTTTTTTAAAAGCAACAACAATAGTGTCGTCAATTGCAGAGATAACCAAACCGTCGCCAAAAACTTCATGACTAACGTGCTCTCCTCCTTTGAAATCAAGTGGGGTTTTTATTTTTGTTTTAACATTATTTTGCAATAATTTTTCAAAAACTTTTTGTTCGGTTTCGCGATAAGAATTTTTTTTAACCAATTTCTCCGGAATATCTTCCAAGAAACGTGATGGGCTGTTCATTTGGGTTGAACCAAACAATGTTCGCTGACGTGTAAACAACAAATAAATTTTTTCTTTCGCTCTTGTGAGTCCTACATACATCAAACGTCTTTCCTCCTCCATTTCGCCCGAAGAAAGCAAGCTGCGAGAATGCGGCAAAATTCCTTCTTCAAGTCCCACAATAAAAACCACTGGAAATTCCAACCCCTTAGCACTATGCAGTGTCATCAAATGCACAGCATCCTCACTTTGATTAACATTATCAACATCCGAAGCCAGTGCCACCTCCTCCAAAAACGCACTCAGCACATCTTCATAATCTTCCCTTGTTTCATCGTATTTCTGGGCTACCGAAATAAGTTCTAGCACATTTTCAGATCTCTTTTCGCCATCCTCGCCATCGAGAGAAAGCATTTTCTCATAACCACTTTCCTGAAAAACTTTTTCAATAAAATCAGACAAAGAAATTCTCGGCTGAATTTCCTTCATTCTTTTAATAAACTCACAAAATTTTGCAATTGATTCTATTTTAGAACTTACCAATTTGTTTTTTTCAGACCCACCAATAACCAATGGCTGAAGTCCTGTTTCTATATAATTCAAACCCGCTTCTCTTGAAATTTCTATCCATTTTTTTAAAGTGACATCGCCAATATTGCGCTTGGGTTCATTTATCGCTCGTTCCAACGAAATCATATCCGTTGGATTTGAAATCAAACGCAAATATGCAATAATGTCTTTTACTTCCTTTCTTTGATAAAATTTAATGCCCCCAATAATGCGATATGGAATATCTCTTTTTAGAAAAACTTCCTCAATTGCTCGCGATTGCGCATTCGTGCGATATAGCACCACATATTTACTATACATCCCTGCGTTATTAGCCTTGATTTCATTGGCCACAAATTCAGCCTCATCTCTTTCATCTGCAGCTTCAAAAGAAGTTACCAAATGTCCCGCTTCTTTTTCTGTCCAAAGATTTTTATCCTTGCGATTAATATTTTTTGAAATAACACCATACGCTGCATCCAAAATCACTTGGCTAGAACGATAATTTTGTTCAAGATGAATTACTTTTGCTTCCTTGTAATCTTTCTCGAAATTCAAAATATTTTTAATGTCCGCTCCGCGAAATTTATAAATTGATTGCCAATCATCTCCCACTACGCATAAATTGCGATGTTTACTGGCTAAAAGATTTATCAAAAGATATTGTGCGCGGTTGGTGTCTTGATATTCATCCACCATAATGTATTGAAATTGGTTTTGATATCTTTCCAGTACCTCGGGAAAATTTTTAAAAAGATGCACAGTAAACATAATGATGTCGTCAAAATCAAGTCCATTGTTTTCTTTTAGACGTGATTGATACAACAAATATGCCTTGGCGGCAGTTTCTTCGTAATATCCATTTGCTTGATTTTTAAACTGCTCAGCGGTCATCAATTCATTTTTTGCCTTGCTAATTGCTGCCAAAATTGCGCGCGGTGCAAATTGCTGAGGATCGATCTCCAATTCTTTCAAAACGCGCTTCATTAAAATTTGCTGGTCTTGATCATCCACGATGTGAAATGTTTTTGCATATCCCAATGCTTCAATCTCGCTGCGCAAAATTTTTGAGCATATTGCGTGAAAAGTTCCAACTGTTGGCAAATTGTAATTTCCATACAAACTATACTTGAATTTTTCATCAGCATCGGGATGCAAAATTTTCATAATCCTTTCGCGCATTTCGCCCGCTGCTTTGTTAGTGAAAGTTACCGCCAAAATGTTACGTGCCGGCACATTATGATTTTTAATCAAATATGCCACCCGATGAGTCAACGTCTTTGTTTTGCCCGACCCCGCACCCGCAATCAAAAGCATCGGCCCATCCGCAGTAATAACAGCTTCCCTTTGTTGATCATTAAGCCCTTCTAGTATTTCTTGCATATTTATTCAACTTTATGAACTTTATAACCTTATGAACCTTACAACTCAATCAACCCATTGTACCACACCGAAATTTTTATGTCTTTGCAGTTATTTTTTAACATCAAAACCGATTTTTCTATCATTTTCTTTTTCTGGTTTTCCTATAAGTTTAGCAATAACCTTAAACACAACCACAAATTTTTCATCATACTTATTTTCCATCTCCTCCATTTTTCTTCTAAGTTCCTTATTACTAATAATCATTTCTTTTATCTTGGTAAATGTTCTCATTATCTGAATATTAACCTGAATTGCTTTCTCACTTTTTAAGACGCTAGAAAGCATTGCAACACCCTGTTCAGTAAAAACACTGGGCTTGTATGGAGAATATTTTAAGTGCTTAAGGTGGTCACAATTTGTGACCACCTCTTCTTTTTCCTCTTTATTAAGCTCAAACATAAAATCCTCAGGAAATCTTTTTGTATTTCTTTTTACCGATTGTTTTAGACTTTTTGTTGAAACCCCATAAAGCGTCGCCAAGTCAGAATCTATCATAACCTTCTTTCCACGCAGTAATAGTATTCTATTTTCAATAATTTCCTGCGGAACCAATGATTTTGCTTCTTTTGTGTTTTTCATTTTTATTTTTTAAAATGTTATAGTGATATTATAACACCTTAAAAATTGCAGTCAAATACGCTCTGCAATATTGAACTTTTTAATAATATATGTCCTCCTCTGTCGCCTTTTGCGGTCTTGATAATTTATTTGCTGTTTTTAGCTCGTTTTCTGGCAACATCCTCCAAATTAAATTAAAAATATTCTTAAGACTATTGTGAATTTTTTCACTTTCAATAATCAGCGCAAATTTTTCATCAAATGAAATAATGGCAATTTTATTTTGATCATACAAATTAATTTCAATATCAATAATAAACGCCTCATCTTGCACAATTTTTGTTTCACGCTTATGTTCTTCATCATGCAAAACCAATTTTTGGATAAGTTCTTGATTTGGCACAATTGCGCGCGCCCATATTCTATTTTCAATCCTCTTGGGCGTAAAAACATCCCAGAAAAAAGCCTCATCAAAATCCGCGAACGACTTGGAAAAAAATGTCAGCATTTCTTCATAATGATGACTCACTGTATCGCGATAGACATTTTTTATGCCCTCATCACCTTCGAAAAATCTGATTGCAGGCTTCTGATCAAGCAGATTGGCAAAGGAAAGCAGTTCTGGCATAATCCTGTCCATTTTTTTCTTACGCTCATCCAAGATATCAATGATCTTTCTCGGATCTTCAGCTACAAACAATGTTTTTTTGCGCTTTTTGGACATACTAACCAACCCGCTATTTTTAAGCGATTCTATTATGAGATAAGTGGTAGGCCTTTTAACTCCGGCTTTTTGAGCGATCTGAGAAACTGAAGCTTCGCCCAATTCAAGTAGTGCCAAATATGCACCAGCTTCACTTTCCGAGAGTCCAATAGCGGCAAGTTCTTGTTTTAACATATATTTTAATATTTTGTTATTATTTCTGACAACATTTTAATTATAGCATATTTGCCTACATTAAGCAACTATATGGCCATACTCATTTCTATTTTAAAGAGTATTTGACACAATTATTGACGTTTTGTTGTTTTTGGAGTATACTACGTAGTCAAGATGAATAAGTAAAGATATCTGGCAAGAGATCCTTAACAATAAAATAATAGTCGACGGACTTAAAACGAAAAGGGGGGTATTATGAGAATTTTAGTAATCGATGACACGCAGGCAAATCTTGATGCAGCATTGCAAACGCTTAATGGGCACAGTGTTACACTATGTTCTACACACAATGAAGCAATCGAACTTCTTCATCGAAAAAATGATGAAGAAGCATTGCACAAACTAAAAAAACAATTAATGGAGGAAGGAATTGGTTGGGAAGAGGCATATTTCAAAGCGAAAAAAGAAACGCTGCTTCCATACTGGGATGCGGTACTATGTGACTTACTAATGCCGCCAACCAATAAGAATCAGAATCATCCAGAATTGTTTATAAATGAAATGCCAGTAGGTTGGTCACTTGCTCTCCAAGCAGCTAAAGAAGGTGCAAAATTAGTGGCAGTAGTAACAGCCACTAACCACCATCATCACCCAGCTAGCACCATGTTAGATGCTATAAGTGAACACATATTTATAGTAGATGGGGCAAAAATGCTTCTAACCAACTACGAAAGAAAAGTTGAACTTGCAGGCACAGAACATGCCTGTAAAGAATGCAATGGTAGCGAAGAATGCTGTCAATGCGATGGTACTGGTGTAATAATTGAAGAAGGCAAGGATTGGGGAAGTGTCTTAGATATACTTATTAAAGGATAGCCACAGCAACATAAAAGCTCTAACAATTAGTAATTGTTAGAGCTTTTTTCTTTTCCAATTTTTCATTAAGCATTTTCTAAAATCTAGCAACCTATAACCTGTCCGCAAGTTTTTTCCAATCATCCACCCCCAATTCCTGTGCGCGCACGCTGGGGGAAAATCCGATTGAACCGAGTTTTTCTTCAATTTCTTTTTTATCAATTTGCAGTCCATTAGAAAGATTATTGATCAAGGTTTTTCTTTTGGCAGAAAACCCAGATTTAACAACTCGAAAGAATTTTTTCGTCTTTTCTTTGTTGTCAGTTGTAAGTTGTGAGTTGTGAGTTATCTTTATGATGGCGCTATCAACTTTTGGCACTGGATCAAATGATTCCTTAAAAACCGTGAAGAGAAATTCTGCCTTGGCATAATATTGAACGGACACAGCAAGAATACTCATTGCTCCTGGCTTAGCGCAAATTCTTTCCGCCACTTCTTTTTGCACCATAAAAATAACTTCGCTCGGTGGTATTTTTGTTTCCAAAAACAAACGGATGATTGGTGCAGTAATATAATATGGAATATTTGCAACAACCTTATAACCAGCAACTGGCAACTCGTAACTAGTAACTAGTTCTGGAAGGTTTATTTTTAAAATATCATCGTGAATGATTTCTACATTTTTATTGTCCACAAATTTGGTATGCAATGGTTCAATCAGCCTGTCATCCAATTCAATGGCGATAACTTTTTTACAAACTCCCGCCAAAAGTTCAGTCAGCGCGCCTTGCCCCGGACCAACTTCAATCACTACATCGTCTTGTGACAAATTTGCAGCCTTAATAATCCGACCGAGAACCTCAGCGTCTTTCAAAAAATTTTGCCCGAGACTTTTCTTAGCTTTTATCATAAAATAAATATAACAATATATGAGTGAGAATGCTTTTTCTTTTTTCGCTTAAAACAAGTCACATTGGCGTCATGTCAAAAGTTGCAATTGTTTTTCTGTGACAAAAAGAAAAATGTATTCGAACGATTTAATTTTCTTCTTTTTATAAACTAGTTAGTTATCACTTCCATTTTCACATTAACAACACCTGCTCCAACTGACGCAATTTCAGCAAAGGCCACCTTGTCCAAATCAATAATACGCCCATTTCCAAAAGGTCCACGATCATTAATCTTCACAATCACTGATTTTCCATTGTCCTTATTTGTTACCCTAACATAACTTCCCATTGGAAGCCAAGGATTGGCAGCTGCCATTGTTCCGGTCCACGCGTACCAACTTGCCATTCCTGTATGAATTTTTCCAACTTTAACATATGTTCCCTGCGTCACAATCTCATTGACAGGCTCTTTTGTCACATTACTTTCCAAAACTTTTCGTGAAATTTCTTTCCCGTCATTGTACACAACTCTATATTTCACTTCCTTTACTCCTGCCTCGCCTTTTTGCGTTACTTTTTTAATCCTCCAGCCAAGCTTATCATCTTCATTGGAAACTGTTTTGAAATCAATATCGATATTTTTTATTTCTTCTTTAATAAGCACGTGCGTCACGGTTATTTTCATCCCTTCCTTCACAAGCGCATCTCTAGCCGGAACAGTAATATCATCCTGTCCTAATTCGATTTTTTCATCCTCCCAAATCGCCTGTTCGACAGTTTTTTGCAGCGTATAAATTTCATCAGTTTTTCCTCCTTCTTTAATTGTAATTTTTTTTGCTCGCACAACAATAATCCTTGTTCCAGAAAATATTTTTTCATTCCTTGCAGGAAAAACAAGATCATTTGTTCGCAGAGTAATTTTTTGTTCTTCTAAAAATTCTTGCACTGTCTGAGCAATTGAAGAAGTCTCAAATTTCATCCCTTCATCTTGAAGCACGACGCGTTTGGAAACCTTTTCGAAATCAAAATCATCTTCTTTTGCATTTGCAAACGAAAAATTGATACAGAAAAAAAATACTGCTAGCATAAACAGAAATTTTTGAGTATTTTTATTTTTTTTGAAATATATTTTCATCAGTAAAATCTAGCTTTTGTCATTCCCGTGAAAACAGGAATCCAGTTTCAGGCAATGCTCTGGATCCCCAGTCAAGCTGAGGATGACAATTGCTTAAACTTATCTTACTCAGTTTTAAAACGATATTGAATTGCTTCTGCAATATGCATCTGGGTTATTTTCTCACTCGCCGCAAGATCCGCAATCGTTCTAGCAATTTTTATTATTCGATGATATCCTCGAGCACTCAATTTAAGAGCCGTTACTGCATTTCGCAGAAGTTCAGTGCACTGCTCATCAAGCTGACAAAATGTTTTTATATGATCAGATGACATTTCACTATTGGAAATAATCGGCAATTCTGAAAAACGTTTACTTTGAACTAACCTCGCACTTTCAACTCGCTCACGAATTTTTTCACTTGTTTCCTCGGTGCCGCCTTCTTGCAACTTATCAAAACTAAGTCTTGGAACTTCAATATGCAAATCAATGCGATCCATAATCGGACCAGAAATTTTTTGTTTATATCTAATGATTTGGGCAGCTGTGCAAGTACACATTTTTTCCGGATCAGTCGCCATCCCACAAAAGCAAGGATTCATCGCAGCCACCAAAATAAAGCGTGCCGGAAAGTGAAGCGATCCCTTCGCTCGCGAGATTGTTATCATACCATCCTCAAGTGGCTGGCGCAAATTTTCAAGCACATTTTTAGGATATTCGCCAAACTCATCCAAAAAAAGCACGCCGCGATGAGCCAAACTTATTTCCCCCGGTTTCGGATAGCTTCCACCACCAATAAGTGACACACTACTTGCACTGTGATGTGGAGATCGATATGGCCTTGTTACCACCAGCGACTGTCCTTTGCGCAACTTTCCCGCCACGGAAAATATTTTTGTAATCTCAAGCGCTTCAGATAAAGTCAATTTAGGTAAAATAGTTGGCATAGCCTTGGCAAGCAAGGTTTTTCCACTTCCAGGAGGACCGTTTAAAATAACATTGTGTCCACCTGCTGCTGCAATTTCAAGTGCGCGCTTGGCGTGTTGTTGTCCGCAAATATGCGCCATATCATTTATATATTCGCTGTCCAAAAATAAATCTTCTCCGGAAATGGTTGGGAAATACGCGATATGCTTGTTGCCGGCAAAATGATCGCAAAGCGCATACAAGGTGTCCACTGGCACAATATTAATTCCCTTAACAACACTGGCTTCCGCTGCATTTTCCGCAGGAACATACAATTCTTGAAATCCTTTTTCTTTGGCAAGAAGTGCGATTGGCAAAATTCCCTGAATTGATCTAACCCGTCCATCCAAAGAAAGCTCGCCCACAACCATTTTCCCATTAAAATCAAATTGCAATTGTTTTGTCGCTAGCAAAATTCCAATTGCAACTGGCAAATCATAGATAGGACTTGCCTTTGGCAAATCCGCAGGTGCAAGATTCACAGTAATCCTTCCACATTGATGAGGAGGTTTAAAACCACTATTTTTAATCGCACTACTGACACGATCGCGCGATTCCTTAATTGAAGTGTCGGCAAGACCAACTATATTAAAATTATGCAGCCCCGCCCCCAAGACATCAACTTCAACCTCGACAATCTCTCCATCCAAACCAATTGTCGCAGCAGAAAATATTTTTGAAGACATAGGTTATAAATTTCCAATAACCAATTTCCAATTTCCAATAAAATCCCAATGATTCAATGACTAAATGAAAATTCAAATTCGAAAATTAAATTAAAATTTTAAATTGTGAATTTATTATTGTAATGTTTTATTCTTTTGCTGAATTTTTCCTTTCAACAAGCGTGAGGAAATATATAACAGCAACTGTTAAGGATTCAACTGGCAGAAAATTAATTCCAGGAATTGAATCAACAATTCCACCACCGATCAATATTAATCCTTTTTTTATAAAAGAACTCGCCATCCCTCTTTTACTATTTGCGCTCACAAGTAGCAACATCATAAAAATAAAAATGGAACAAAGTATTGAAAAAAGTATCGCCAAAATAACCGTCGGACCAGCCACAGAATCCAACAAATCTTTCAAGAGAGCCGCACCAAAAGCGGCCACAAATGGCATATCCGCAATAGGATTAATATATTTCCCGATTGATATCGAATCTTTGGCTAATGAGATTGCAGCCTTTGGCGATCCCGCCATTGTTCCAGCAACATTTTTTGCGGTTTTGGCGACATCCTTAATGCTCCCGTCCTTTCCATCTTCATTTTTACGAGCATCATCAAGTCTTTTTGCAGGATTATTTCCAGTATTACTTTGGGAATAATTATCCGGATATTGAGCATCATTATAATTATCTGGTTTTTGTGGAACACGCAAATCACTCGGATGCGACTCACTCGCATTCGGCATTTGTGCATTTCTTGCATTATTTAATGCATCCTGTCTTTCGTAATCTATCGCCACATTAGACATAATATTAAAGGCTATTATCTAACTACTTCATCTAAAAGATTAATGCATTTAGCATTTCCTAAAAAGCTAACAAGCTAAAGCCTAAAAAGCTATTTCTATTCTCCTTCTTCTTCATCAAAATCCTTTTTTGCCTGTTCAATCTCCATAAGCTGACGAGGATCAGAAGTTATAATTTGATCCTCTGCATAAGAAGCAATAACTTTAATTGCAACGTGTTTTGCTCCGGCAAATAAAATGCCTTCTCCAACATTACTTTCCAATAGCAAGAATTTTTCTTGTTCTGTTAGATAAAAAGTATCCGAAATTGTGTCGATTGCAGCAGGAGATTGCCTAAGCAAAAGTTGCAGTGATGAGTTCGTCACAATCGGTTTTCCATAACGTGAACTCATAAAGTCAGCAATATCTTGAGTGATAGTTGTAAGACCTGTGTAATATTTACGACATCTTTTTGCAATTCCAAAAAGAAAAGAAGCGGCATCTTCATTTTGCATCATAACCCAAGCCTCATCAACAACAACTATTCGTTGCTTGAGTGTTGAACGCATTTCATTCCAAATAAATTGCAAAATAGTATACATCGCAATCGGTCTAAGCTGTTCTTCAAGATCGCGAATGTTGAAAACCACCATTTGATTGTTGATCTGAACGTTGGTTGGATGATTCAAAACTCCAGAAAAAATACCTTCTGTATATTTTTCCAAACGACGCGCTATCGATTCCCCACCTTCAGAATTTCGAACCACCGAATATAAGTCAGACATCGTCGGAAAAGAATTGGAATTAAAAGTCCTAAAATTACTTTGCGCTGTAATGTCGCGCATTGCATAGGTTTCACGGATTGCAATATCCAAGATAGAATCTTCTTCTGGAGTAACTGCTCCAAGCATAATGTGCAAAAGTCCAATAAGACTTGCGATATTGCTGCGCAAAACATCTTCCGGATCTTCATCTTCTCCAACCTGCGGCAAATCAAACGGATTCAAATGAAAATTTGAATTAAGTGAAAGCTTGATAAAAGTTCCACCCACCGTTTCGCACAAATATTTGTATTCATTTTCTGGGTCAATAACAATAACATTTGTTCCCACCATCAATGATCTGAAAATTTCCAGTTTTACAGTATAACTTTTTCCTCCACCAGATTTAGAAAACACAACCATATTTGCATTTTCCATCTTAAAACGATCGAACAAAATCAAACTGTTGTTATGACGATTGATTCCATACAAAATTCCTTCATTTGAAGAAAGATCAGCTGAAACAAAAGGAAATGTTGTTGAAAGAGGAGAGGTGTTAAGATTATTGGCAACATCAAGTTCATCATTTGCCAATGGAACAGTTGAAGAAAATCCTTGTTCCACTTTCAAAACTGCAGGTTTGACATATACCAACTGAGCTTCCAAAATAGATTCGATTTGCTGATGAGCTTTTTCAACTTCTTCCATCGTGCTTCCATACAGCGTCATATACAAACCAAAACGAAAAAACTTTTCCGTGCCTTGTTGCAGTTTGTCCCTAAGATCTTCAATGTCTTGCAACGCTGTTTCCAGAATTGGATCACGAATTTTCCCGGAACGTTCTTCAATGTGAATTTGTGATTGAACTTGCGTTGAACTTTTTCTAAGAGTCTTTAAAACCTCAACCGTATCAATAGGATGAATAAACATCGCCGTATCCATCGAAAAATCGATGTTGATAATCGGCGAAAACCAATTCGAGTGCAAATATCGAGGATACGCCACCACGAACAAGGTCCTGGCAAATGTTTCTCCCACTTGAATATTATTTGAACTTATTTTCATCGCAGATGGCGCAATCAAATCTTTGATTGTTGCCACACCACGCTGATACAGCGCTTCGCTTTGCAAAATAGCACCCATCGGCGAAGCTGTTTTTTTACTTTTAAATAATTCGAGCATTTTCTTGTTTTTTATTGTTTATCTTAATTCAACTTTATCAATATCCTTAATAATAGAATTATTGTGTATTGATGGATTATATGAATTATACAAAAGTTCAATCAATTCCTCAGTCTTAAGCGGTGTTACCTTCACACCTGTTCCTGAAAGACCAGCGCTGATGTGATCAACTCTTTGCCAAAGCTGATTTTTATATGTATCAAAAAGTTCTCTTCTTTTGGCAACAGCCATCTGAGAATTTGTTGCTCCAAAAAGACGATCAATCAATCCGCTTTTAGCATTTTCAATCGGATGAAAAGGCACCACGACATAAAAAAACTTTGACATAATATTTGAAACATCTGCCAAATTTTTTATAAAATTGCGATACTCTGCCAATTGCAAACTCAACAATTCATTGGTAAGATGTGTTTCCTTTTTTTTCAAATAATCCAAATATGGATTTATGTTTAATTTTCTAGAACTGACGATAATTTGCATTGGAAAATCCAAAGAGTTTAGAAAATTTTGATATTGGCTAATGATGGAATCCTGTTCTTCGGTCGCCTTCAAATCAAAGTTTATCGAAGAAACCAAAAGCACGGCTCGCAGCGATCCGTTTTTAAGAATAATAACACCATCACGAACTTCTTCCACGTCAACATACTTTTGAGTGCTAAGTCCTCCTGTCGCCCCACCAGTTAAATTATTTGAATGCAATGATTCCATAATAATGATTTCTTATATTTATTTATTGTCATTCCCGTGAAAACGGGAATCCAGAACTTTGCCTAACTTGTGAAACTAACTGGATCCCGCATCCCTCCAGAGGCGGGCACGGCAAGTGCGGGATGACAAAATTATCTTTTCCCAGGTGCCTGTTTTAATATTTTTTCAAGTTCAGCATTTGATGTTGTTCCTTCGCTATCCAAAAGCTGAGCCAGATCCTGCAACGACTGACTTGAAATATGCTTGTCCGGTGCAACAGTTGCTGCAGTTTGTATTTTCTGTACGGTGCTTACAATTTTTTCAGGTGTTCTCTTCCAAATATATATCTTGGGTCTAAAAAAATACATAATTCCATAAAGGAAAAAACTTGCTAGGGGTTGCCCATACGGTCTATAAAAAGCTAGCGACACAAACAAGATTGTTACTGGAATCCCAATAATAAAAAATACTGCCATTGGCACAACATTCCACAAAATAATCAACATTATACCTAAGATGATAATCCAACCCAACTGCTTGGCCGTAAGCGGTCCAGCAATCTTGTCTTCGACATCTATATATTGTGGAACATTAATCAACATTTACCCCGTTAAATAAGATTGGAATCCCTCGATAACTCAAGAGCGTCAACTTATTTGTATAAATTTTTATTTTTATCTTTAATTTTATAATATTCCAGATTCTAATCTTAATTTTAAATTTTTAGCAAAAAATTTAAAATTATTTAACTGGGGTTTTTCTTTTTTATTGAAAAAACCTTGCAATTTGCGTTACCAGCACCATTGAAGCCATCGCCAACAAAACTCCAATTAAAGAATACTTGAATATATCCTTGCCTTTTTTGACTCTATCCTCATCGCCAGCTGATGTTAAATACATAATCGCCCCAATTACAAGCATTATCAATGCAATAATACCCATCGTTCCCAAGAGAAAATTTAAAACATTTACAGCAATTTGTGAAAGCGTCAGCGCAGCTGTTATTTTTTCACAACTAGGATCACCCACATTACATTCTGGACCCCACCCAATAATTTTAGCAAGTTCTTTGAGCAAAGATGGTGCGGCAACTCCAAGTGCAAGTCCCACCAGGGCCATCGTAATTGCACTCTTTCCTTTTTCAACCATTCCTGAATTTCCAGCTGAAGCCAAAATCATTACTGCTCCAATCATAATAAAAACCAACGCCAAAACCACAATGATCTGTTGAATTGCCGACATAATACCACCCAAAAATCCCTCTACCGTTTCAAACCTAAGCGGATTAACAAAGTCTGTTGGACCAGCAGTATTATTCGAACCAGTTGGCTGAACAAGTGTTCCATTCCCTTTTACAGGCGCATCTATTGGACAGCATTTTACATTCACATTGTTTGCATTTGCTCCAAGGCATTTATTCGCAACACAGCCAGTGGTCAATGTTAGAGTTGTTATATCAGTACATTTATAATTTTTATTATACTCTGTACATAAATCAGCAGACGCACTTTGAACCCCCAAAGTTAAAAACAACCCGAAAACAAAAAGTGGTAACAACAAAGCATTTCTCTTTTTCATATTTGTTTTTAAAAAATAATTCCTCTATTTTATTTATTCAAAATAGGCTCCACACGATTACATTCAAAATTTCCCCAACTAGTAACACCAATTCCCATTCCAGGCTTCGTCCCAATATAATTAATCGTTGTATTTATAATAAGCCATCCAGCAAAAATAATTGCAAAACCAACAACAGCATTTGTTATGGCACCTTTAGCTTTGTCAGCAAGTCCTTTGTCTCCAGCAGAAATAACATACATAATTCCCCCAATCGCCATCGCCAATAGTGCAACTCCAATTGAAAGCTTCATTAAATATTGGATAATCGTATTCATTCCAGCAATCAAATCACAAAGCGTACACATATCCTGACCTCGCCCACAAGTAATAATAGCAGCGTTAGCATTATCAACACCAACTAGCATTGTTCCAACGACAGAAACAACTGCTAGAGAGATGAAAAAAGATTTATCAAGTTTCATATTTTTATCGTATTGTACTTGTTCCTGACAAGTAATTAATTTTATTCTTTGCCAACGTTAACGCCTCGCGCAAGGTTACATCGCCTCTGTTAACTGATTCTATCATATCGGAAAAAATCTTATCAACTGCAACAGGGTCAACTTGATACCAATGTTTTGCAATAAGATTGCCAACAGCAAATGGTCCGAGATTTGTATCCGCTTTTTGTGTTTCGATAATGTCTCTGCGTGCTGCAGGTTGTTGAGTCTTTTTTATATAATCATTTGCTGGATCAAAATTAATTGGAAAATCTGCACTGTTTTTAGTAATGGCGTTATATAAAGTTATTGTGCCAGAATTTTTAAGTGTCAAATATCGAAGAAATTGCCACGCTTCATGAGTTCGCACCTCATTTGGAACAGGGGGAGCCGCAGGAGTTCCTCCTACATTAGAAACCGGTGCAATCTTGTTACGCGAAACAGCATAGCCCCAATAATTTGCATACGTTGCAGGCTTGTCAGCATTTATTTGAGGCAGTGGCGCAACTGAAAAATTCAATTTTGGATTTTTATTTTTTATCTCCTTTATCTGCCATGAATAATTAAACATCATAGCTACTTTTCCTTCTGAAAATGCATCTATTGAATAATGTTGTCTATTATTCCAAGTATAATATTGATTTATTGTGTTAGCAGCTGTGCTCAAGCGTGCAAACTGAGTATAAAATCCCAAGGCTTGCTCTCCCGCTTGAACCGTGTTGCCATCACTGCCAATAACTCCCTCATCTATTTTCGCTTGCAGTCCTTTTTTTGTTGGAAGCTCTACTCCGTTTTGCAGCATCAAAAGACTCAGTAAATCAGAAGCTCTGTTTATATTTAAACTTGTTCCAATAGCAGCTCCCGACAAATCAAAATTTCCATTAACATTTAATTTTGTTAATTTTTGAACATCAGCTTGAAATTCTATCCAAGTTTTTGGTGGATTTGTAATGCCAGCAGCATTAAACATATCCCTATTATAATAAAGCTGCATTGAATTTACACTAAGCGGCGAGGCATAAACTTTATTGTCAGACATAAAATCTCCCGCCACAACATCTGGAAAATTGTTTTTCATATCCTGCTCATTCATAAGCGGTTCAGGTGCTGACTGAAGTTTATTTTCAAATGCTGGCAGCCAACCATTACTTATCAAAAAAATATCCGGCCCTTGTCCCGAAGCCAACGCATCAAGAAGTTCTTGCTGATATGTTTCTTGCGCAAATTTTCGATATTTTATCTCGCCAATATATGGATTTATTTTTTTGTACTGATCGATTATTTCACTGTATATCGTGGAATTATCAAACGTTCCCCAGATTTCAAGATTAACAACATAGTCACTCGTTGAAGATGTCCCACAACCTGAAAAAAGAGGTACGATTGCCACGACCAACAACAGTAACAATAATCTACTTTTGTTTTTGATAAATGTTTTTGCTTTTTCCATATGCATAATTATCTTTTTGTAATTTTGTATTTTTATAATATTTTGTAATTTTGCAGACCTACTTCACAGCAACGAATGCATAGTGAAAATCGCCTGATTCTATGTTTTTTTCTATACTAAAATTTTGATCGACAAACATTTTTTCCAAAGCTGATTGTGCGATTCTAATTTCAACCGCAGGACCAACCAATGATTCTTTTTGATTCCATTCAATCACAATAGCCTTCCCTCCCTTTTTAAGAATTCGATAAGCTTCGGCAATAATAATTTCTTTTTTTTGATTTTGAAACAAAACATCTTTCAGAATAACCCAATCGGCAGAATCAGCTTCGAGTTTTGTGCCATTTTCTTTTTCCAAGTTTACACGTTTGGTTGTGATGTTTGTAATTCCGGAATTCTTAGCTTTGCCAGCAACAGTTTCCAGTGCTTGAGGCAAAATATCAAGAGAAAAAACACGCCCATCTTCTCCAACAGCTTTGGCAAATGGAATTGAAAAATATCCTGGGCCTGAGCCAAAATCAACAACCACACAGCCGACAGCAACATCAAGTTGCGCGATTATTTCCCTTGGGTCTAAAAATTTTCCAACCGCATTTTGGTTTTCTTCCATAAGACAAATATTTTTGCTAATTGACTACATATAGTTTACAACAAAAACACAAAATAACAAAATGTCTATCATGTAACATATAACATGGAACATGGAACAAAAATTCTTTAAGCTTGTTTAGGACTTGCTTAATATTTTTTAAATTTGAATTATGAATTTGTTTTGTGCTTTGTGCTATATGTTATATGCTAACTAATATGGAGAGGTGCCAGAGCTGGTTTGGATATGATGAATAAGAATATCCAAAGGGTTTCAAAAGAAACCCGGGCAACCACTCTGCTCAGTTTTTTGTTCGAGGCTATGCCGAGTAATGGAGAGGTGCCAGAGTGGTTGAATGGATCACTCTCGAAAAGTGAAGTAGGGGCAACCCTACCGGGAGTTCGAATCTCCCCCTCTCCGCAAAAATTTATAATGAAGAGATTCGAAGGGCGCGAGTAGAATGCGAGGAATACGAGCATTCTGTGTGTAGCGCCCAGATTTCGAGTCGGAGCGAGAAAGAATCCCCCTCTCTCCGCAAGCGTTTTTTCTTTACATACGGCAAAAATAATGCTACGATGCTCAACGTATCTATTAAATATGTTTGTTTTATGATATCAAGTGCTCAACTTCCTATTTATATTGCAATTCTTGGAGTTTTTTTGGCAGTAGTAAGCCTTATTTTTGGTATTTGGACAATGCTAAAACTAAGAGCAACCCAAAGAAACCTCGAAATTCTTTTTTCAGGAAAAAAAGCTGTTGATTTGGAATCAATTTTATTAGCTCATACTGAGGAAATTTCCGCTATAGACAAGGAAATTCAGGAGCTTTTTGAAATTTCCAACAAAATTCACAATCTTTCTCAGCGCAGTCTTCACAAGGTTGGAATCATTCGATTTAACCCATTCAAAGATATTGGCGGCGATCAAAGTTTTGCAATTGCCCTTTTAGATGGAAAAGACTGCGGCATAACCATTTCATCCCTGCACACCAGAGAAGGAACTCGTATTTATTCAAAACCAATCACCAAAGGAGAATCTGAAAAATATACCTTAACCGAAGAAGAAAAAGCTGCCATCAAATCAGCTGTAACAATCAAACCCAGCAAAATTTAATGGCCAATAAAAGCCATTTAAAATAACTTAAGTTTATAAAAAGCCAAATATATCATGACTGATGAAGTAAAAAAAATTGTAAAAGTTCCAACAAGCATCACTGTAAAGAAATTTAGTGAACTTTTGGCGCTGCCTGTTTCTCAAGTAATAACAGAACTGCTTAAAAACAATATTCTTGCGACCATTAACGAGGAAATTGATTTTGACACAGCCACCATTATCGCTCAGGATCTTGGATTTGAGACAGAAGCTGACCTTGTTGTTTTGGACAGCGAAACAATCACGGTTGAAAAATTGATTGAAATCTGCAAAAAGGAAAAGGAATCTGGCAAAAACCTTCGCTCTCGCCCTGCGGTTGTGACTATTCTTGGTCATGTTGATCACGGCAAGACAACATTGCTCGACACAATTAGAAAGGCCAGTGTAGCAGCCAAAGAAGCTGGTGGAATCACTCAGCACATCAGCGCCTATCAAGTAAAAAAGAAAGGCCAGCTTATTACCTTTATTGACACACCTGGACATGAAGCCTTTTCTGGAATGCGAGAACGAGGAGTTAGTATAGCTGATATCGCCGTGCTTGTTGTTGCTGCTGATGATGGAGTTCGTCCACAAACCAAGGAAGTTATCGAGTATTTAAAAGAAAAAAAGATTCCTACCGTTGTTGCTATCAACAAAATTGACAAACCAGATGCTAACCCACAAAGAGTGAAACAAGAATTGGCTGACAACGGAATTATAATCGAACAATGGGGCGGCGATGTGATGGCAGCTGAAATAAGTGCCAAACAAAACATCGGCATTGATGATTTGCTTGAAAACATCTTGCTCGTAGCAGAAGTTGAGGATTTTAAAGCTGACGATAAAAGAGATGGTTTTGCAATCGTACTTGAATCAAATCTTGATCCGCAAAAAGGACCCGTGGCCACAATTCTGGTTAAAACAGGAACTTTGAAAGTTGGTCAAGATGTGACCGCCGGAACAGCCTACGGTCGTATTCGAAAAATTGAAGACTTTACCGGTAGAAATTTATTAACCGCTGGACCATCCACACCTGTAACATTAATGGGTCTTAATAGCACACCAAACACCAATGATGTGCTTCAGGTTGTAAGTGGAAAATCAATTGCACGACTAAAATCCAAAGAATTTTCTGGTGGTCTTATTGAGCGCAAAGAAAAAGTTACTTCGCAAAAATTAATGCGAATTATGGAAGAAGACAAAATTCAAAAACTCAACATCGTGCTCAAGGCAGATGTTCAAGGTTCTCTTGAAGCAATCGAACAGATAATCTCAACAATCAAAACCGATGAAGTTATCATCAACATTGTTGAATCAGAAGTAGGAAACATCACCGAATCTGATGTTAAGGTCAGCGCACCTTCACAAGCTGTCATCTTTGGTTTCAATGTAGAAACAACGCCTGTTGCCAAAAGATTAGCCGAAGGAAGTGAAGTTAAAATCAAAACTTTCAAAATTATTTACGAACTTGTTGAAGAAGTTAAAAAGATGGTGATCGATATGTTACCGCCAGAAATTGTTCGCACGGATCTAGGAATGGTTAATGTTTTGGCAATTTTCAAAACTGGCAAACGCGATATGATCGTGGGAGGAAGAGTTACTGACGGGAAAATTACCAAAGGTGCTCAAATTGAAATCCGTCGCGATGGTGAAATCATCGGCAAAGGAAAACTTGAACAACTTCAACAAGACAAAAAAGTAACTGCCGAAGTTGGAAAAGGAAATGAATGCGGAATAGTTTTTGAAGGCGACACCAAAATCAAAGCTGGCGACACACTTCTCGCATTTACAGAAGAAGAAAAGAAAAGAACCCTTTAAAACCCTAACATCCCTAATCACCCAAATGAGCGAAAGAATTGTAAAACTTAATAAACTCTTCAAAGAACATCTTGGCGAAATATTCCAAAGAGAACTTAGTTTAAAACCCGGAGTTTTTTTGACGATTGCGAAGGTTGACACAACTCCCGATCTCCGATATACTCGAGTATCCATAAGCGTTTTTCCTTTCAAGGATACCGACTATGCGATGAAGACACTTGCCAAAGAAATATATTCTATTCAAGGAGCATTGAACAAAAAACTCAAAATGCGTCCACTTCCACGCTTGCAATTTGTTTCAGATTCAACCGAGGAAGAAGCAGACAAAATAGAAAAAATTCTTATCCAAATCTAAAATACATCTTAAAACTCTTAGCACCCTAAAATCCCCATTAGCGTGGGGATTTATTCGTAGAATATGAAGAATTTCGAAAAAGAATTTAATACTCTTTCATACATCATAAAGAATTCAAAAAAAATTCTACTTTTTGCGCACTCTGGTCCGGATGGTGACACAGCAGGGAGCGTTCTTGCTTTCAAGGAATATCTAGAAATGATCGGCAAAGAAACTGATATCGCCTGCGTTGATCCATTGCCATTATTTTTAGAAACACTAACACAGCAAACATTTGAAATTCCAGAGCATTTGGATTTGAAAAAATATGATGCAGCTATAGGATGCGACAGTGTTGAGCGTGGTTTTCAAAATATTTTACCTCAACTTCCAGAAAAAACTGCGACTGTCATCATTGATCATCACCCTGACATCACAACCCCCGCTGATGTTGTTATTATTGATGCCAAGCGTTCCTCAACTTGTGAAATTATTTATGAATACTTGATCAATCAAAATGCACATATTTCCAAAAGCATCGCGACATATTTAATGATCGGCATATTATCAGACACAGGTAATTTTCAACATGCCAACACCTCAAGTCGAGTGATGGAAATTTCTTCTGACCTTATGAAAAAAGGAGCTTCTGTTTCTAAAATCATTGAAGCCACTTTTGCTAACAAAAAACTTTCTACCTTAAAACTCTGGGGTCGCGCATTTGAAAAAGCAAAAATCAATCCAATTAATGGATTGATCACAACCGTCCTAACAAAAGAAGACATCGAAGAATGCAGCGCCTCTACTGAAGATATTGGACAAGTCGCATCAATCTTAAATACTGTCCCCGGCACAAAATTTTCACTAGTACTTTCCGAGCGCGACAACGGAACTATCAAGGGCAGTCTTCGCTCAGAAGAATACAAAGGAGTTGATGTCAGTGAAATCGCCCACCTCTTCGGCGGTGGCGGTCACAAACTCGCTTCCGGTTTTGAAATCCACGGCAAAATAATCGAAACCCCCACAGGTTGGGAGATAGTATAATTTAAATTTTTAATTTCCAATTTTTAATTTTTAAATAAATCTTAATGTTAAAATTTTTAAACATTAGAAATTTAAAAATTATTTATAAAATTACAAAATTAAAAATTAAAAAATTATCCCCCTACTCTTTATAATATTCAAGTTTTAAAGTTTCGCCAACAACGATATAAGAACAACTTTCCATCCAGTCTCCGGAGTTTGCAAAAGCTACCCCATGTGGATTATCCATCAACTCTGGCCAATGAGTATGCCCAATAATAATTCCATCCATTTTTCGAGACCTTGCATATGATAACGCCAATGTCCTAATTTTTGAAACAATTTCTGCATATTTTTTTGAGTTTTTATTTGCAGAAAGTGATTTTTTTGATCGAGAAAAAATTTTTAAAAAAGCACTTAATCTAACGAGCAAGACATAAAACTGATCAAGTAATATAGAAATAACGACGTGATTTCTAGTGAAAGCATCGAACTCATCTCCGTGCATCACGAGATATTTTTTATGATCATGTCTTATGACGTATTCATTACGCATTTTTATTTTTCCAAAAGTAAACTCAAAAAAAGCTCGAAAAGCTCTGTCATGATTTCCTGGAATATACACGATTTTGGTTCCCTTTTCTGAAAGAGCAGCCACCAATTTAATCACCCGATGTTCATCGGATCCGATATTTTTATAATTAGTGCTCCAAAGTTCAAAAACGTCGCCATTTAAAATAAGCCGATATGGCGGATTGTCTAAAAGTTTATGCAAAAAATTACCAAGTTTTCTCGCCTTGCTTCTTTTTGACCCCAAATGAAAGTCGCTAATTACAATTGTATCTTCTTTGCGGTAGTTCAATTCCATATTTACTTGCCCCGCTAAATTATGGTAATCCATATTATTTAACTAGGTTTTTTTGTTTTAAAAAAAGAAAACGGGCTTTCTCGCCCGTTTTTATACTCAATATATCTATTATAGCACGTTTTTACCTTCCTGTCCATTATTTGTACGGCGAAGAATTTGTATTTTCTCTTGTCATTCCGGACTTGATCCGGAATCCAGAACTTAGCCCAACCTTTTTGACATTTAATCATTCAGATTTGATTAAAAATTTAAAATTAAAAATTAAAAATTTGCCGTTTTAATTTAATACCCAAAAAAATAAAATACTGCTAGAATTGTAATATAAACACTATACTTAAATTTATGCACATCGGTTGTCACGTTTCAATTGCTGGAGGAGTTTTTAATGCACCAAAAAATGCCGCTGATTTTGGTTGCGAAGCTATGCAAATTTTTACCCGCTCTCCCCAAGGAGGCAAAGCCCCCGAACTCACCCCTGAAATTCTGAAGAAATTTAAGTTGTCAGTTGAAAGTTGTAAGTTGTCAGTTATTGTCGTGCATACTCCTTTTTACATCAACTACGCCTCTGCCGACAATCGCATCCGTCACAGTACTGTTGCCATTGTGCGCGACGAACTTGAACGTGCAAGTCTGCTTGGCGCAAAATATGTCATGACTCATCTTGGATCTGCTGGCGAGCTTTTTGAGAATGAAGCTTCAGAAAAAGTTGCTGAGATGCTTAAAAAAACTTTAGACGGATACACAGGCTCAGCAGAACTTCTTCTCGAAAATGCAGCCGGCTCCGGAAAAATAATCGGCGCAACATTTTCCCAGCTTTCTGAAATTATAAAACTTGTTAACCATACTAAATTAGTAGGCATTTGTTTGGACACACAACACTCTTTCGCTTCCGGCTATGACTGGCGAGATTTTGATAACACTCTCAAAAAAATTGACAGTGAAATTGGACTTGCAAAAATCAAACTGATTCATTGCAACGACTCCAAAACAGAACTCGCCTCCCGCAAAGATCGCCACGAACACATCGGCAAAGGATTGATCGGCGAAGCCGCTTTCAAAAATATTACAAAATTTGCCCAAGAAAAAAATATCGATATGATTTTAGAAACAGAACATGATTTTGTGAAAGAGGACGTTGATTTATTAAAAAGTTTCCGAAAATAAAAATTTTTCATTCCCTTTATTCCCTTTTTCCCTTTTCATTCCCTTTGAAACCCTTTACCCCCTTATTCCCCTTAAACTATTTTTGCATTTTTATTCCCAAAATAAAAAGAGACAATGAAGTTAGTTTCAACTTCCTTGTCTCTTTTTCAACGTCTACCACTAAAATTAAAGATTCTAACTTCATTAATGTGTGTTACTTCCACATGTGTCATGGAGCCAGCATAACGTTCACTTAAAACCATTTCCATTGCTTCATCTTCAGAAGAAGCAATGATAATAGCCTGACAACATTCCCACATTCCATCCTTACGCTGCTTCCAGCTTGCCATATAAGCGTTCACAATTTTTCTCCTTTTCTATATTTAGTTGTAAAATAACTTTTTCTCCTATAAAGGCACCGATGAGGTGCACTCAATGAGAGAGGCAAGGAAGTTAATTTCAACTTCCTTGCCAATAACAGTCAGTTAATCGGAGCATCATACATCCTATAAATAAGCCTTTCTTCCAGTATAGGTTCGATTTTAATGTCGCATATTGTGCAATTAGCCTTGTAATTTCTGAATATTTCTTCAGCTCGCTGTTCCGACAATGCCAACACAATAACTCCATTACGAATTCCATTTTTATAAGAACTCCAACTAATTTGATATGCATTCATGACTTTCTCCTTTTCTATATTTAATTGTGAAATAACTTTTCTCTTATGAGTCCACCACCATAATGAACTCAATGAGAGAGGCAAGGAAGTTGGTTTCAACTTCCTTGCCAAAGTAGGATATGACCATCACGAGGAATGCTCCTTGCCACACTTTATGCAAATTGGCACATAGACCTTTTTCTGCCTATCATAAAGATCCTGAATAGTAGAACGTTTTCCGGCATACACCACTCCAAGCATTACAACCTTAAATGTTTCATTGCCACATTCACATTTTAAAGTTATTTGTGCCATTTTTTCTCCTTTTCTATATGTAGTTGTGAGATAACTTTTCTCCTATAAATTCACCACGATGATGAACTCAATGAGAGAGGCAAGGAATTTCGCTGAATTCCTTGCCAAACTTTTACTTCTCTACATAAAATATTGTTACTGATGAAAATCCTCTCGTGCCTTGCGCACCAACAAAATTTCCCGCAACCGAATGACTTACCACCTTTACCTTATTTTTATTCTTGCTCAACCAATTGTTTGCATACATTAATGCTTCTTGTTCCGCCTCCTTCATCTTATTACAGTCAGCGCCTACTCCCACCATATGCGTTTGTATGTTCTTCGAATAAAATGTAACGATCCTTATTACAGCTTCTTCTTTAGATCCACCTTCTCTTGCAATTGAAACAGATGAGGTGGCAATCAGCAGAATAAAAACTATTACTAACTTTTTCATGACTTTCTCCTTTTCTATGTTTGGGTTGAATTTAAATGAACTGTGTTGCGATGTTTATTCGAATTTCATTCGGATTTAATTCGTCAGGCATCGTCAGGCATTCGGATAATTCATCGTAACAACACAGTATAGCAGTTTTTAGATAAAACGTCAATAATAGCGCCACACATTTTGTATTTTCACTATTTCTTCCTTATTTAAAGCACTTTTTTCAGTCTAAGTATTGACATTTTCACCGTTGTTTGATAAAATAGAACCATGGAAAGACTAAAGAACGAACTCTTAAGCATAGGATTGACTGACAAGGAGGCGAGTGTATACCTCGCTTGTCTTGAGCTTGGCCCAACCAATATCCAAAACGTTGCAGACAAGGCCGGCATCAAGCGCAGTACTGTGTACGATATCCTGGAAAGTCTCAAAGAAAAAAGTCTCATGCACGTGACAACCAAGGGCAAAAGGAAGCAATATATCGCTTCCGAACCAGAAAACCTGCTTGCAACCATCAAGGAAAAAGAAAAGATTCTCAAAGAGATCCTTCCTCAACTCAAATCAATCAACAATGTTGGCTTCGCCAAACCAAAAATTACTTTTTATGAAGGGAAAGAAGGCTTACGTGATATTTATATGGAAGCGCTCAAATCCAGCACCAATAATGCTGACTGGATTTCTCCAATGAAATCAGTTCTGGAAACAGTGGGTACTGAGTGGATGGAACACTACGTTGAACTCAAAGTAAAAAGGAATTATTGGATTCGATCAATTCATGTTTCTGATCTCGTGATTGATTCATACAAATATCAAGACCCCACAACTTTCAAAAAAACTCTGCGCGATGTTAGATTTTCTCCAAAAGGAATAAACATTCCAAACGCCATCGGAATTTATGACAACAAAGTTGCAATCCTAAGTTCACGCAAAGAAGGTTTTGGTTTTATCATTGAAAGTGAGGACTACGCCCAATCAATGAAAGAACTTTACAAACTTCTTTGGGACAAAAGCAAAACAGTTGAACAATTAAACGATTCCGATAAAAATCTCGAAAATCAAAAAGTGCAAAAAGCAACTGAAGAAGACATTTATTACTAAGTTGCAAAATCTTTAGCCTTATTTTTACTTTCGTTTTTTATCAGTAAAGCCAACTACTTTCGACTCTCCTTTTTCAGGATTAGTTACCATAAGCTTTGAAATAACTTTGAAAATAACCTTAAAATTTTCCTTATTTTCTTTTTCCATTTTTTCAATCTTATCGCGTAAATCTTTGTGGGTAGCAAGTAATTTTCTCATTTTTATAAAAACTCTGACTATCTGAATGCTAACCTCAATGGCTCTGCGACTTTTGAGGACCGCCGACAGCATTGCGACGCCTTGCTCAGTGAAAACATATGGCAAATATTTTGCATATTTTCCTCTACCACCATTCTCTAAGGTTCCATTTTGGAACCTTAGAAACATATCACTCTCAGACTTTGTAAGCTGAAACATAAAATCCTCAGGAAAACGCTCAATATTTCTCTTTACGGCCTTATTCAATTCTTTTGTTTTTACATTATACAACTCAGCAATATCACGATCAAACATCACTTTTTCCCCACGAATATAAAAAATTCTTCCAAATATTCTTTCATCTGGGATTATTTCTACTGTTTTTTGTTTTGGCATTTTGTTTATCAAAGTTAATTATCAATATTCTTTATTATAACACAAAAGAAAAAAGGCGGCAGTCACATTGGACTGTCGCCTTTAAGCTTTAACCTCCTTTCATTTTATTTTTTCCGTTTTGTCTAACCAAAAACTTTTTTTAAAAGCTCCCTAGCCTTCTTGGAAAAATCGGCTGCAAGAATTATCAGCAATGAGATTGCTGCAACAATTGCGCAAATTTTCATTACCAAATAATCAAGCGCAATCTTCTCCTCATTACCCAAAGGAACTTGCCCAAAAGCATGTGCGAAAGCGAGCAAACCGACTACCGCAGCTAAAACAATAATAACTAATGAGACATTTTTCATTTTTTCTCCTTTTAATTTTCGAAAAATTGTATTTCACCCCAACCCATTTTTTTTATTGAATCTTTGAGGTGTTCTTTATCTCGTTTACTAATTCTTTCCCCAAATCGATCCAGAACCATATTAATAGCTTGCTCCTCATCTTTTGCGATTACAACTGCACCACACCGTACGCTACCCCTAAATCGTTCTTCGTACCAGTCCAGTTTAAATGCTTCCATAAAAAACTCCTTTCTCAGTTAAGACCACTATTTAATTTTTAATGAACTCCTTCTCCTATGAGCCAGCCTCCTTGACGGGCTCAATGAGAGAGGCAAGAGAAAAATTTTCTCCTCTTGCCTTAAATTTTTAATCACCTCCTTTCTGCATTCTCAGAGAATTTATTTTCTTTCAGATTGTGATGTAAGATGTTCGGTAAAACCACTGGCAAATTCAGTGAATCCACTAACCTTTTCTATTTTGAATTTGCTTCCCAAATGATCGGTTTCGCGAAGAGATTGAGCGCATATATGAACATTATATAGCCCACAAGCATTTTCAGCGCCCTCTTTCCACTCCTTAGAACTGCAACCACCATTTGATTTCACTTTAACAAGTGCTTCCACCCCAGTCTGACAACATGGACATTCATATCGTTCAAACCACAATATCTCAGCATGTGTAGCAAGATGGTGTTTTTCAAAACTAAAGTGAGGGATATACTCTTTTACAACCTTAATCAAAACCTCTAAAACCCTCTTGCCAATTTGATCATCAGAAACATCATTGATAATGCTACGACTATACTTAGCCACCAAAACATTATCCTGGCCAATATTCAGTTTCACTGTATTTTTTTCCATAACTATCTCCTTGTTCTCACATTCCGTAATCGTCCCCGACAAGTCGGGGTCCGTGTCGCTGTGAGATCTATTTGAGGTGATTTTAAAAGAACTGTTGTTAAGGTTCCTTCTCCCTATTTCATCTTAACAACGTAGTATACAGCATTTTGGATAAAATATCAATACAAAGCTTGCTATTTTAGTAATAATGTACTATAATTGTAATATAATGATAAAATTTAAAAAATGAACCTATCAGAAATCGACAAAAAAATCCTCTTTGAACTGGACAAGGATGGCAGAGCCAGTTTTTCAGAGATTGCGCGGGTAATTTCCTCAACTCCCCAAGTCGTAAAATACCACGTTGAGCAACTTCAAGAAAAAGGCATCATCAAGCACTTTTGGGCTTTTATCGACTATGACAAAGCCGACTATTCTTTCTTTTGGGGTTATTGGCTCAAATTTGCAGGGCTCAGCAAAGAAAAAGAAGCTGAAATCTATGCTGACTTCAACTCCAATATGAACATTCCAATCATCCAACGCACCGATGGCTACGCCGACGTGCTGATTGGTATCATCACCAAGGACCTTTTTCATCACAATCAAATTTTGCAAGACATTTTTTCCAAATTTGGGCAATATATAACAATGAGCGACATTTTTATTGGTTTGGGTTTTATGAAATTTCCCCGCACCTATTTGCTTGGCAAAGAAAATGAATTTCAAAAATTCGCTGTTTCTGGCGGAACAACCGAAAAAATAAAGCTGACCGAAAATGACCGCAAAATTCTTTCGCTACTTCAAATAGACGGACGCATGGAATTTACCAAGATTGCCAAAATTCTTGGTTGCTCTGTTGGACTTGTGCATAAACATTACAACAAGCTTGAAAAAAATGGAGTGATCACTAAAATAACTTTCACGATTGACTATCAAAAGGCCGGACTACTGCTTTATCGCAACTGTTTCAAGATTGTGCAATTCGATGAAAAACGCATTGACGATCTGTACAAATTTTGTTGCCTTCATCCCAACATCATCAACTATGTCAAAGGTATGGGAAACTGGGAATTACTTTTGGACATTGAAGTTGAAAATCGTGAACAGCTTCGCGACATAATGCGAGAAATAAAAAATCAATTTGCTGACATCATCCGCCAAGTCGAAATCAATGAAGTCTATCAAATGGACAAATTCACCCAAATGGCGATAGAATACCCTGAGCTGTTGAAAGATTATGATTCAAACAGTAAAAAAACTTCCGCAAAGAAAGATAATGCAGAAGAACATAACGAGAATGGCTCCCAAAAAGCCACCGAGGAAGATATTTACTACTGAAAATAAAATATTATGCAAATCGCAATCATCTCAGATACCCATGACAACATCCCAAACATAACAAAGGTTTTGGATTATTGCCGCGAGAATAAAATTGAAAAATTGATTCACTGCGGAGACTTAGCGGAAATTGAAACGCTAGACTATCTTCGTGAAAATTTTGTGGGCGACATTTTTTGGACCTTTGGCAACATGGATCGCGGACACGCTGCAGATTATCCATTTGCTGACGGAAAATACAAATCAATCAACATTTTTTCTAAACATGGCGAAGTGGAAATTGCCAACAAGAAGATGGCGTTCGTACATTTCCCAGAATATGCCCGCAAACTTGCCGAGGAAGGAAAATTCGATTATGTTTTTTATGGCCACACGCACAAACCTTGGACAGAAATTGTCAAAGGCGAGCGATACGGAAATATAAAGGAATGCGAAATGCTAAACCCTGGGAATGTCGCCAATCAATATTATCCCCCAACATTTGCAGTTTGGAACGATAGCGATTACAAATTTCAACTTATTTTAGTAAACGGGCTCAAGTAATATTTGTCATTCCGGACTTGATCCGGAATCCAGGATTTAGAACACTTATATTTTATAAAACAGTAAATGAACTTAAATTAACAATGCGATAATATCCTAGATTCCTGCCTTCGCAGGAATGACAAAAATATAACGCAATGAGCAAGCAAAAGAAATTAGAAAAATTAAACAAAAAAATGTCTGTATGCAATAACTGCAAACTTCGCAAAAATTGTTCGCATGTTGTTTTTGGTGCTGGCAATCCTGAAGCAAAAATTATTTTTATTGGCGAAGCTCCTGGGAAAAAGGAAGATGAACTTGGCGTTCCCTTTGTTGGCAGCACTGGAAGAATTTTAGATAAAATGCTAGCGAGCATAAAAATAAAACGCGAAGATGTGTATTTAACCAACATCTGCAAATGTCGTCCACCGGAAAATCGCGATCCCCTTCCCGAAGAAGTTGCGGAATGTTGGCCTTGGCTTGAAAAACAAATTGCAATAATTTCTCCAACAATAATAATTACTCTTGGAAAATACGCACTTAATAGTTTTTTACCAACTGCAAAAATTTCTGAGGTGCATGGAAAAATTATTGATGTAGAAATAAAAAAAATTGGCAAGATAAAATTATTTCCACTCCATCATCCAGCAGCTGCCCGCATCAATAGAAAAACAAAAGCACTTTTTGAAGAAGACTTTCAAAAAATTCCAAACCTTTTGCAAAGCAAAAAAGAGCAATGATGCTCTTTTTTAATTTGTACCGCGGGCGAGACTCGAACTCGCAAGGGCTTGCGCCCGAGGGATTTTAAGTCCCTTGTGTATACCATTCCACCACCGCGGCATTAAATTTTGAGGTCCGTACCAGATTTGAACTGATGTACACGGTTTTGCAAACCGCTGCCTAACCACTCGGCCAACGGACCTTTAAATTTCTCGGCATAGCCTCAAACAAAAAACTGTGTTGGCCTCGGATTCCTGGGTTCTTTTTTAAAACCCGCTTAATGCTCGCTCACTCGCATCAAGCCCACTCGGCCAACGGACCTTAACTTATATAAGCTTACCAATAATCATCACCATCGTCAATCCAGGCTTAAAACGCAAAACACCCCGATTAATCGGGGTGTTTTATGTACTACTCAATCACTTGAGCTATAAGGTTTCTTCGTCCAAAAGCAAATGCTTCGGTCTTAGTTTCCATATAGATATCAATATGATTTCCCTTGATTGCTCCACCACGATCTTCACAAACAAATGTTCCATATCCCTCAATGATCAATTTCGCACCAAAAGGAAATTCGGGAGGACAAGCAATTGTTCCACTGTGCACCTTAATCCCAGAAGCTGTGATTCCTAAGTCATTATCACATTCATCTGCAGAAGCAGTATAAGCAGAAGCGTTGATCACAAACTTTTCTTTTGGAAGATTATTCCATTTTTGAGTTTGTTTTGGCTTCCATTTAGCCAAAATTGCTTCATTTTTGATTTCTTGCTCTGTTTTCACAGGCTCAACAACAACGGGAGCAATAACTTCTTCCACAGCAACATCAGCAAGAGCTGGGGCTGGAAAAAAGAAATTTTTAATTGTATTTAAATTTATATTAGTTTTTATCTCAGTGTTTGGTGATTCGCTCGCTAGTGTTATAAATGGAAGCATTACTGCTAACATTACTAGCAAGGCTACAACAAGCCTGATTATACGCATTTAATAAATTTTACTTCTTAGCCAGTATCAGTATTGCACTTTGCTGATAAACCGGGTCGACATCAATCAATTTATCGTCAACCGAGTATAATAGCACATCACCAGCCTCCAGTCAACCGTAAGCACCAACATTTGCTTTATACAAGCCTTTTTTACTTTTTAAAATAACAAAGTAGAGCCTTTTAAGGCTCTAACAAAGCATTTTATAAAAATTTCTTTTCAGCAGATCCAACCCTTAAATTTGGCTATCTTATTTAACTTCATAAGTCAAAGTCACCTCCACTCTTATTTCATTTTGCCCAGTTTGAATTATTGGAGCTGGGGCTTCCTGATTGCTAGCAGTGGCAGCATCTGCCTTTGCGTTGGCATACATTGGAAATGATGGCTGATCATAATTTTCAGAAACATTTTTCACTTTTCCCAATTTCATGCCAGATTGCTTGGCAATGATTGCAGCTTTTTCCTTGGCCTTCTCAATGGCCATTTCTCGCGCTTGATTTTTCAAAGCAAATTCATCGTCAATTGTGAAGGCAACATCGCCAATTTGATTGGCTCCTTGCTCGGTGGTTTTCGCAATCACCTCGCCAATTTTCTCCATGTCTCTTATTTTCAAGCTTAGTGTTTGCGTGACCTCATATCCAGTCAATTCCTGACCTTTGTTTTCTGTCCAATTATAAACTGGGTTCAACCTGTAATCATTGGTCTTGATGTCTTTTTCATCGATACTAAGTTTTTTGAGTTCACCAATAATGCTGTTCATTTTAGCACTGCTTTCCTGTGAGGCTTCAACCGCTGTTTTCTTCACGCCAGTTTTGAGTCCAACATTAATATTGGCAATGTCAGCTTTGGCATATATTGTGCCACTTCCAACCACCGAAAAAAGCTGTTTTTCTTTTGAGCTGTTGTTCACCGCCAATGCCACCACCAATATTGCACCAACAACCAACACCATGACCGCAATCAAAAACGCATGTATTTTTTCCATATTTTTAAAATTAAATTTATGTCTTCATTATAGCACGAATTTGTCGCAACATTTTGCAAACAGCAAAAGCACTCCGTAAGGAGTGCTTTTGAAATAGTTGAGCGGGTAAGCAGAATCGAACTGCCGTCTCATCCTTGGCAAGGACGTATAATAGCCACTATACGATACCCGCAATATTTTAATAGTTTTTGTCTCCTTTTATTTAAAAATTAAAAATTAAAAATTTTTCAACGTGGGTCCAGCTGGAATCGAACCAGCGACCAAGCGATTATGAGTCGCCTGCTCTAACCGCTGAGCTATGGACCCTTAAAATATTCTTTCAGCCCATCAATCCAACCTATCATCTTAAAGAAAAAGCTCACATCATTAATCCTAATATGCAAAGTGCCATAAGTCAAATTACTGTTTTTTCTTTTATTGTTGCTTTTTCTAATAACTGGCACCGATGTTTTTATAAATCTTTCCTCCGCCACACCAGTAATATTTGACCAATATTTCACAGCGCTTTCAATATCAACATTTTCGTGTGCAATCAATTGTGCTCTTATTTTTTCAAGTGGAACTTTGCATACTTTCAGAAAAAATTTCATCATTAGTAAAATCATTTCAGGATCAGAATTTGCAAAATCTACACTTTTCCATTTACTTCCATATGCACCTTTCTTATATCCCTCAGCCCAATACAGGTTAACGCCAGTTAAAAAAAGTTTATCACCAACAAGATTACTAAATTCTTTTTTTGCATCATCCCTAATCGCAACTGCTCTTGCCAAGGCTAAGGCAGTTTGGTTTTTATTTCTTTTTATTAATCCCTCAACACTTTTTTTATAAGAACGCTTATCTATAAGATCCTGAGCATCTTTTGATAATTTTATTTCACTCAACCAATAACTCAAAGTGCTCTTTGGCAAATTTAAAATCTTTCCAATTTGAGCATAGCTATTACCCTTTTTCCTTAATTCAATAGCTTTTATTTTTTCTTTTCGCATAAAAATTGAACCTATGAATATACTATCAGTATACCATAGGTTCAATTTTAGTTCAATGTGCCCGGGGAGAGAATTGAACTCACGACACGAGGATTTTCCTATATTTTGCTTGAATTTCTCCAAGGATCGGACTATATCATCTTCGTTCTTTTTTGCAAAAGAGTGCGAAGTTGGGCGCTAATGCAGGATTATCGTTGAGTCTCACCTGCTAGTCTCTACACCTTCCTCAAAACTTTTAACTCTTTGAGGCTCGGCTCGGGATTGCCTTATTTTCACAAAAAGCAAAAACTTAGGTTTCCCCGAATTCACCCAATTATTTTAAACTGCATTACTACAGAGTGGATCGAAATTCAATCCTCTGCTCTACCACTGAGCTACCCGGGCGCTTGTGGTCAAAAACAGGTGGGTGATACTGGACTCGAACCAGTGACCCCTTCTTTGTAAGAGAAGTGCTCTAGCCAACTGAGCTAATCACCCATGCCGCGCTATGCGCGTAATTTCCAAATCTCAATTTCCAATTTCCAATAAAATCCTAAAATAAGTAAATCCAGAAAATGAGTACTTAAATTATTTGTTTTTTGAAATTTGAAGCTTATTTGTTTCTCGTAATTTGTATCTTGGTTATTTAAAAACCTTGTGGGCGAAAGAGGACTTGAACCTCCAAGGGATTGCTCCCACAAGAACCTCAATCTTGCGCGTATACCAAATTCCGCCATCCGCCCAATGACTGCACAAATTCACTATTATTCAGCCTTTGTTTCAGCAGGAGCTTCCTCTTTAACTTCCTCTACAATCTTTTCAGTAGGAGCCTTTACTTCTTTTTCTTCTTCAACCTTTGCAAATGCAGCAAGTGCGCTATATTTCATTTTCAGAGATTTTGCACTTCGCTCACGCACAAAATATAGTTTTGACTGACGAACTTTAGCACGCTTCACTACTTCTATTTTTTCAATACTTGGTGATTGAATTGGTACAACAATTTCAACTCCAACACCATTTGAAACTTTTCGCACAGTTATCATCGTTGATGAGCTCTGTTTTCCTTTAACAGCAATAACCATCCCCTCAAAAACCTGGATTCGTTCTTTTCCGCCTTCTATAATCTTTCGAAAAACTTTAACAACGTCACCAGCGCGAAAAGCAGGCATCTCAGATGTTTTCTGTCCGTCATTAAAATTCAATAGTTTATTGTTCATAACATTTAATCCCACACTCCCAAATGAGCAAACCTTCTGATTTGCGCTCTCACCGGCTATAGGAAACTTCATTAGATAAATTAAAAAGCTTTTCCATAATACTAGTAAAAGAGTTTTTAGTCAACCTTATTTGCCATATTCCCAATATTGCCATTAAATTTGCCTAAAAATAGCTATTTTTAAAGAAAAAATTCACAATTAAGGCATTCTGAGAGGAAATTTAAAAAAATATTAAACTTGCCTCTTGCGCTGTTAATGCTACAATCAAAAGAGCTTTAAAATACAGTTAAAATCTATTTTTACACGAAATATGGACTTTCAAAAAGCCATTATTAAATTCAAAAAAAGAGTTGACCGCGAAATCGAAAAACAATTCAACATTGTTATTAGTGAGGCAAGAAAAAGCAACGAGCTTGTTGCAGACTCATTAGAATATGCAAAATATATTCTTTTGTCAGGAGGGAAAAGAATACGCGGTGCACTTTTGTATTATGGTTATGTTGGTGCAGGGGGAAAAGACGAAAAAAAAATAATAAAAGCTGCGGCAGCAGCAGAATTTGGACACCTATTCGTTCTTATGCACGACGACATAATAGATCATGGTACCCTTCGTCATAACGTAAAAACACTGCACAAAAAATTTTCTAAAAGGGATTTAAATAATCTTTCAACTTGGAGCGAACGTCACTTTGGCGAATCATTGGCACTCATCATCGGAGATATGATTTATGCCATTATGAACAAAGGAATTTTGGAAGCAAACTTCGATCAAAAAGCAACCATTCAAGGACTCATACAATTGCATAAAGTATCGATAACAACAGCTATTGGGCAAGTGCAAGACATTACAATGGGATGTGCAAAAAAAATCACAACTACCGATGTCTTGGATATGTATGAAAACAAAACTGCACGTTACACCTTTGAAGGACCACTCCAAATTGGAATGATGATTGCTGGGTGTGAAGACAAAAAAATATTAAACAACATACGTCGATACGCAATCCCTATTGGAATCGCCTTTCAAATTCAAGATGATATTCTTGGAATATTTGGAAACGAAAAAAAACTTGGCAAGTCAGTTGCATCCGACATTGAGGAGGGGAAAAATACTTTAATGGTTGTAAAAGCTCGCGAATTATCTTCAACAAAACAAAAAAAACAGCTCGAGCTGATTCTTGGTAAAAAAAATATTTCAAAAAAAGAAATTTCTATCTTTAAAAATATTTTGGTTGAAACTGGAGCACTTTCCTATGCTCGAAAAGCAGTTAATGATTATCTATCGGAAGGAAAAAAGCAAATGGAAAAATCATTACTGCCGAAAGAAACTAAACAATTCTTGTCTGGTCTTATTGATTATCTTGAAAAGAGAGAGATCTAGTTGTTAATTTATAAGTTACGCATTTAAGAAGGGATTTATACAAAATTGTTTTTTTGCGGCTTCCGTATGAGCTTCGCTCAAATGATTATTCCGAGTGCGAAGCGAATGAAAGGCAAGTAAAAAAATAATTTTGTATAAATCCTGGCTTAGCCCTATAATTATTTCCCTTGTTCAATTTTTTCTAAAAATTCCTCAAAGTCTTGCGCCAAGGGAGCCACGAACTCATATTCCTTTTCAAAAAGAGAAAATTTTAACTTTTGAGCATGAAGCAGGTGCCTTAAGGCAACACCTTCAGCTTCCTTACCATAAATATTATCCCCAACAATCGGATGCCCAATTGAGGCAAGATGTATTCTAATTTGATGAGTTCTGCCTGTTTTTGGTGTTAATTCAATAAGTGAATATTCTCCCAAGTCTTTCAAGACCTTAAAATGTGTTTCTGCGGGTCTAATAACAGTCTTTGTGTTGCTGCGGGCAATAATTTGCTTTTTATAACTTGAAGATTTTGCAATTGATTTTTCAATAATCCCCTCTTTTTCAATAAAAATTCCTTTCGCTATAGCCAAATATTGCTTTTGAATGGTTCTGTTTTTGAAATTTTCCTTAAGTGCCAAAAAAGCCTCTACATTAAGCGCAATAACCATTATCCCTGAAGTGTCCTTATCAAGCCTGTGAACGATCCCAGGCCTTAACTCAGCGCCAACGCTGCCATCATGCACATTAATAATTTGAGGATATTTAGCCAAAAGAGCATTAACCAAAGTATTCTTCTTTTCATTAAAACTTGGATGGACTTGCAAGCCAGCTTGCTTGTTGATAACAACCACATCCTCGTTTTCGAATATAATATCCAGTTTAATATCTTTGTTAGCAAAAAGATCATTGTCACTTTCTTTTTTTGAAAAGTTCTCCAACATTATTGCATTCCCCTCTTCCAAAACGTAACTGGGCTTTATTATTTTGCCATTAACCAAAACTTCGCCCTTTTTTATTTTTTTAATGATTTCTGCTCGAGAATACAAAAAAAACTCCCTCGCCAGGAATCTATCAATGCGTTGTCCAGCATTTTCTTCTTTTACAATTATTTTTTTCATCCCAATTTTTAAGTGTAGTGTGCCGCGGGCGAGACTCGGACTCGCACGGGTTGCCCCACCAGTTCCTAAGACTGGCGTGTATACCAATTCCACCACCGCGGCATAATATCAAACCAATGTTTTTAAAAATTCTTTTCCGCAACCAGATTTTAAATATTTTTCCCTTTTTCTAGCCTTATTTCTATCAGCATGTTCTTCAATTAAAATTGTTTTAAACGGACAATATGATCTCGTTGTTTTATTGTAACCATTATTGTGAACTCTTATTCTCCTGTCAACATCATCACTTATGCCCACATAAATATATTTTCTATTTATACTTGCAATAGCATATGTATAATACATAATATCACAGATAACAAGAATTACCCTACCAGTTCCTAAGACTGGCGTGTATACCCTGCCTGCCGGCAGGCAGGCAATTCCACCACCTGGGCATAATGTAACGTATCAATCGTACATTACATTTCAAAAAACATCAAGACTAGCGTAAAAGTTGTTGAATCCTATCAGCTTCTGCCTTAAGAGCGCCATCTTCTTCGTATTCGCCATGATGCCTAGTTCCCTGCCCGTATGTCTCTTTTTTTTGGTCCAAATGAAAATTAATCACAAGCGCCAAACCTTCAAGATGCGCATACATATGAAACCTAGGATATCCACTTCGCGCCATCGGCCTTATAAAGCTCATTTCATCCTGTTCTCTTCGCTGGAAAGCATACCCAGCTCTTCGAAGCAAATTAACAGGATTTTCCTTGATATTTTCAATTTTAAGTCGCATAATAAATGTAACATATTGATTACTACTTAAAGATAAGCTATTCGAAACATATGTCAAATTTTATCAAAAATTTCTTTGAGAATGACAAACCACTTTCCATCCAAAAAGTTGCGGCTTCTCTTTTTGCATTAGTCTTGATGAGAACATTTTTAGAATTTTTTTCAAATCCAGATCCATCAGGTTTTATTTTTGGATGGGAAACAATCTATCTGCATTTTCCATTATTTTATTTTTCACTTTTTTTGTTTTTCACATTGATTCTCTTGCTACTAACCAGGAAGACAATCGACCACATTTGGAATTTTTTGCTGCCATCTTTTATTCTAATCTTACTCCCGCCTGTCATTGATTTATTTTCAAAAGACAATCAAGTCACTGCCATCTCATACATTGCAACTGAACCGCAAAATTTCATTTCTCTATTTTTTAAATTTCCACAATTTTCCACCCAGCCAGGAATAACAATGGGCATACAAGTAACCGCTTTTTTAATATTATCTTTGCTGGGATTATTCATATTAAAAAATACCAAAAACATATTTAAATCAGCAATCGGCGTGCTCTGGGGATATTTGTTTCTTTTTTTCTGCGCAATCATCCCAAGTATTGTTGCCTTGCCATACATATGGCAAAATCAAATTGATTCAGCAGAAAAACTTTACAATGCAGCATTAAACTCTGGATTAATTCAAGTAACACGCCAAGCATTGCCCCTCAGTCTAACCACCGCCAACCAACAAGCTTTTTTTCATGCCATCTTTATGGCTCAAGCTTTTTGGCTGCTCGTTGTAATACAATTATTTTTTATTTTCATATTACCCAATTTAAAATATCGAAAAATGTTTCTTGAAAATTTTCCGTATACCAGAATAATTTATTGGACTTTTATTGCGCTCATCGGAATTTATTTAAATCAAAAAACATTTGTCACTATTGAACTTATCAACATCACAACACTTATCTCATTTGCAACCATTTTTTTACTTGGGGTTTTAAACACACTTTTTGCTGTTTGCATAAATGACATCGAGGATATAAAAATTGATATTATTTCAAATTCGAAAAGACCGCTAGCAAACAACGACGTCTCTCTTTTGCAATGGAAAAATTTTTCTTACGTTTTATTGATTCTTATTGTTCTTGGACTTGCGACAATGAACACCACTGTGATCTTTTTCTTTATCCTAACCCAAATGGCCTACTATATTTATTCTGCTCGCCCACTTCGCATTAAGCGTCACTTCGTTTCATCTTCAATTATAATCGGTCTCGCATCTGTCACAGTTGCAATGGCTGGATTCTTTTTTGTGTCAGCAGATCAACACATTACATCCTTTCCACTCAAGGCAATCGCCATCATTGTTTTTGTTTTTTCTTTCTTTTCAAATATGAAAGATATCAAAGATTACGCCGGAGACAAAAATGAAAAAATGCAGACAATGCCTGTTGTTTTTGGACTCGAAAATTCAAAAAGGATTATCGCCTTTCTATATTCAGTTGTTTTTATTTTTATTCCAATTTTACTAAACATAAAATCAATGCTTCTTTTTAGCATAATATATTCTATTTTCACATTTTATCTTTTTACAAAAAAACAATACCAGGAAAAATATATTTTCCTAGTACTGTTTTTCTATGCTATCATACTTTTTCTAAGCACTTTTTAAACCTCCATCCTTTAGCTCATTTTCATCTTTAATTCTTATCCTAATCCTGCATTTTTGTTATATGTTTTATACTATGTGCTATATGACTTTACTTTACCCAGTGTTTTTCTTTGATTTCCTTGTCTTCTTCTTCTTTTTTTTCTTCAATCTTCTCTTTTGCCATTTCACGAAGTTTAGACAAGTCCTCTACTGATAATTCCTTAGCGCGCTGCAACAAATATTCTTTGTTGTTTTTTTTAGCATTTTCAATAACTTCCGCAAGAAGAACATCCAGAATTGCTCCAATTTTTGGACCAGGAGCAATGAACAAATCTTTCATTAAATCATTTCCATTAATTTTCAACATCTTAACAGAAACAGCATCTTTAGAAACTTTTTCAATAACATACTCCAAGTGCCTAAGCTTATATGGTTTAGCTTTTGGTGTCCCACTCCCCAATCGATCAGCAATGCGCAAGTCCATCAAATCTTTCATATTTTGAAGCCCTACTTTTTTAATAAGTCTCCTAACACTTGCCTCGCCAACTTCATCAGGATTGTAATAAAACATATGATTATCAACCAGCATTGTAACTTTTTCAATCACCTCATTTGAAAAACGCAATCTCGTCAAAGCTTTCTTAACAATCCTTGCCCCCATATGATCGTGGTTGTAAAATTTTGCATACAACCCCTCTCCTTGTTTCGTTTGTGGTTTTGCAACATCATGAAAAAGTGCAGCTAGACGCACTTCGAGTTTTTTTGATGGGCAATATTTTAAAGCTAAAATCAAATGCTTATACACCGTATGAATATGATGCCTGTTTTGTGCAACGCCAACGCCCTTTTCAATCTCAGGAATTATATGCACCAACAAACCAGTTTTATGCATCATATCGATTCCTTCTGCCGGATTATCAGAAAGAATAATCCTTGTAAGTTCATCCTTTATTCTTTCAAGTGCAATATGATCAATCAAAGCCGCATTTTTTTTGATTGCTTGAAAAGTTTTTTCCTCAATTTCAAAATCGAGTTGTGCATGAAAACGAATGGCTCGCATAATTCTCAGGGCATCTTCACCAAATCTTTCATTTGCGTCCCCTACTGTTCTAATAATTTTATTTTTTATATCTTCTTGTCCACCATACAAATCCACAATCTCAAATCCCACATTTTCTGTTGTATGTTGTGAGTTGTCTGTTGTAAGTTTTAACGCTATTGCATTCATCGTGAAATCTCTGCGACTCAAATCCTCTTGAAGCGTCTTGGCAAACTTAACTTCATCTGGACGTCTACGATCTGAATATATCGATTCAATTCGATATGTCGTAACTTCAACAACATCGTGTTCCCTTTCTTCTTTGAGCAGTCCATTTCCGTTTTGAATAAACTTTTCCACTTTCACACCAACTGTTCCAAAATCATTTTCATAAAAACTATCTGGAAAAATCTCAACAATTTCAGATGGTTTAGCATTTGTTGTGATATCCCAATCTTTTGGATTTTTATCCAGCAACAAGTCGCGTACGCAACCACCGACAACGTATGCTTCAAAATTATTTTCTTGAATTTTTTTCAAAACCTCAAGAACAGGTTTTGGAATTTTGCGAATCATAAAAATACATTTGTGTCCTCGGTAGGAATCGAACCTACATCTATAGCTTAGGACGCTGCTGTTCTATCCATTGAACTACGAGGACAAATTCTAAAAAATAAAAACTGTGGACCCACGGGGAGTCGAACCCCGATTTGATCCATGCCATGGATCTGTTCTACCGCTATACTATGGGCCCTTTTCACTCTCTCCATCATAGCACCTGTGATGTCTTGGTCAATGTTCAAATTACGCAAAAGTGCGCTATAATAGGTATATGATGAATATAATCAAACAACTGTGGCATTCTTTTAAGGAAAGACCTGACATTTGGTTTTTTTATATCTTTCTGGCAACCTTTACATTGTCAATTAGAAAGGTTTTATATTTTCATCCAATAAACAATTCTTTTAATGAATACACTGGGGTATACATCTACCTATCTGATTTGTTCTTAATTCTAACATTTTTATTATACATATTATACAATAATAAATCAATACTGTCAAATATAACATCTTTTTTAAAAAACCACTACACTAAATTTAAATTGTTCCACGCCTGCCTGTCCGGTAGGCAGGTGGAACAATTTAAATGGCAAGATTGGAGCGGTCACAAAAAAACATTAAAAAATGTTCCACGTGGAACATTCACACTATTTAAAAAAACTTATGCACTGCTTATCAACAATTATCTCGTTATATTTCCCTTGTTTATAGCCTTTTTTTCTTTTGTCTCGATACTGTGGACAACTAATAGGCCCGTAGCAATATTCAGATCTATCAAATTAACTGAGTTTATTTTTCTATATTTTTACATAATTTCAATTGTTCCACGTGGAACAATTTTACAAACAACCAATACCACAATAAAAAAATTAAAGCAAATGTTCCACGTGGAACATTTTGAAAAAAATATTTTAGTAGAAAAATCTAATTGTTCCACGTGGAACAATTTTACAAACAACCCAGAAGTAAATGTTCCACGTGGAACATTTATAAGAAACGTGTTTTTAATTATAATTATAACAGGACTTATCCAGGCCACCATTGGGATTATTCAATTCATATTTCAAAAGTCCCTAGGGTTATTTTGGCTTAAAGAAAGCATTATTTCATCATCAATTAGTGGTGTTGCTAAAATAATATTAAATGGCGAGGCATATATTAGGGTGTACGGACTATTTCCTCACCCAAACATTTTTGGAGGCTTTTTAGTATTTTCAATACTTATTTCATTTTTATATCTTAAAATGTTCCACGTGGAACATTTCTACTGGGGTGGAACAATTTGGAAAATATTTATATCGATTCAATTCATCGCACTTTCTTTAACCTTTTCTAAATCAGCAATTATTGGCTTATTAATGGGATTATTTTACCTTTACACAATCCTGAAAATAAATAATGTTCCACGTGGAACATTATTTGAAAAATACAAAAATACAAAATGTTCCACGTGGAACATTTCTATTAGAGTGAAACATTTCAAAAGAAACATATTAATTACCTTTATAGCTATAATGTTATTCGTCATAATAGCAAAACTTGATTTAAATTCATTATTAATAAAAAGTCTAGGAGAAAGACTGTTTTATTTGGGTGCTTCTTATGAAATGTTTTTATCTCATCCTTTTATCGGAGTAGGGGCAGGACAGCTTGTTTTCAATTTAATGGAAATACCAAACATACAAGTATGGCAATTCCAGCCAGTTCATAATGTTTTTTTGCTTATATTAAATGAATTTGGTATCTTTATACTATCAGGGTTTTTATATTTTATTTTTAAATTATCTAAGCTTATCAAAAATGTTCCACGTGGAACAATTACCATACTATCCATATTCGTTAATGCCATCCTTGTAGCTTTCATATTTATTATGCTTTTTGATCATTACTTTTGGGACATACAGCAAGGACAAATACTACTATGGATGACATTTGGGCTTATTGCTAGCCAAAATAAACGAGTTAACCCAGACCAACTCATTGTTTAGTGCATATTATTCAGTGTATTAATATATACTTATTTATATTGATATATAATTACTTACAAATTATCCGAAATTTGTTACCTATATGAAAATTCCAACAATAATAAATTCTACCACTAACAATTTTGATTTTCTAAGAATACTGGCAGCCTTTTTAGTCTTTTTTGGACACACAATATTAATAACCAGATCTACTGGAATATTGAATTGGGACAGGGGATTGGCAATTAGCGCAATTGGAGTAAATATTTTCTTTATTATAAGCGGTTTTTTAATAACAAAAAGCTGGCTAGACAATACTGATATTGCTTTCTTTATAAAAAAAAGGTTTCTGCGTATTTATCCTGGACTTATCTTTGCAGGATTATTCACTGTTTTGATTATTGGACCAATTACAACACTTCTTTCAATAGGAACATATTTTCAACAGCCCAATACATTCACTTACATAATAAACATTTTTTCTCTTAATCTTATTGACATTACTGCAAACAAACTTCCTGGTGTTTTTGCTTTAAACAGCCTTCCTTATATTGTTAATGCATCGCTTTGGACAATCCCCATTGAGATTGGGTGCTATCTTCTTGTTGCAGTGATGGGTTTTAAGAAAATATTTACAAAAAAAGCTACTTTTCTTTATATCTTAATAGTCCTTTTATCTTATAGTCTCATTTATTCGCTGAACAAAGACTTTTTTACCTTTTTTCAAAAAAACTCGACCATCCCATACTCTGACATAATAAGATTGTTTACTTATTTTATTTCTGGAGTAGTCATCTATCTATATAAAGATGCCATTTCAATATCAAAAAAACAACTTTTTGCATTACTAATTGTTTTTTTGGGGTCAGCAATTGTTGGATATCTTGAATTAGCAAGTTATTTTCTCTTGCCAATATTTGTCATATTTATAGCTATGACAAATATAGATTTTTTTAAAAAAATAACTCAGTATGGGGATTTTTCTTATGGCTTTTATCTTTTCGCTTTTCCCATCCAACAAGCAGTGTCCTATTTTTCAAATGGCAGGTTATCATTTTTTGAATATACCACTATCGCTTTCTTGTTAACATTGGTTTTGGCAATTTTTTCATATAAGTTCATTGAGAAACCATTTCTCAAGCTCAAGGACTTTCCGTTTATCAAAACTACGAAAAAATACTATTTTTTACTTTGCAAAAAACGGGTTAGATGATATAATTTTAATATGTATATAAAGGTAAAACACATAAAACAATTTTTATTATTATCGGCCTGTCTTTTTTTTGCTGGCTTTAATTATTTGACGTACGTGAAAGCTGATACTGACAGCACTTCCACTGTTTGTGATAAAACTACCGACAGCGATTGCGATGGACTTACTAATGCTGAAGAAACATTATACAAAACAGATCCCAACAATATAGACACTGATGGTGATAGTTATTCAGATGGTGTGGAAGTTGAAAGTGGATACGACCCAACAATAGCAGCACCTGCAGATAGATTAGCAACGGTAACCGCAACAGAAACTCAGGACACAACCACACAAAGCACCACTGGCACCAGCGATTCAGCACTAACAGATGATCTTGCGGAAGATTTGAAAACCTTTGTAGAATCAAAAGGGGATGAACCTATCACAAATAGCGAAATTAATGATTTTGTCACAGAAAATCTTTCAGCTGTGCAAGGAGAGCCAATAACATTGGCGACTCTTCCTGTTATTGATATTACTAAAATAAAAACCATCGATCAGACATATGCAACTTTAAGCGCAGAAGAGAAAAAGAAAAAAATAAAAGCGGATGCAGAAAAATATATTACTCAGGTAGGATATCTTGTAATAAGCAGCAGTCCAAAACCAATACTTTCTCAGGAAGATTTTACAGCTACAATGGATGAGTTTATGGCAAAATTTAATTCTTTTGCCGAATCAAATACTGATCAAGCTTATTTTTTAGATATTGCAAACAGAACGGAACTTCTTTTGCCGCAACTATTAAATATGGAAGTGCCACAAACCTTTGTAAATCAACATGTTAAAATAATTCGCATAGCAATGGGATTCTTATCTCTTCGTGAAATGCTTCCAACTGTTGATACTGATCCGGTTTTGAAAATGGCAATGATTAAAAAAATACAGGAGCTCACGCCACTGTTGGCAGATTTTTTTCAAACAGATTTTTTAAATTATACCAAGCAGTTTGAGGAGTAACACTTTTAATTCATTTTTTGTGAATTAAAACTATCCATATATGCAAAAAAAGAAACTTATTTCAATTGTATTGTGTTTTTCTGTCGTTTTTTTTAGTGTTTTTGCTTTGAATGTCCGTCAAGCAAAAGCCTGGCCAGTTTCAATAGCAGCTGTGAATGCTCTTTTTGAAGGAGCAATCACTGTTTTAGATGCTGCAGGATTTTCTATTGCGCAAATAGAATACATTTTGGATATGGTTGGAAAAATAGGAACTGTTGCCGCAAAGGTTGCAGCTTTAATGCTTGTACAAAAAATAACCCAAGCTATTATTGGAGATGATGGAGGAGGGGGAGTTGTTTCTGATTGGAACAACTACTTATATGTTTCACCTCAGCAAAGAGCAATGACTCAAATGAATTCATTTTTTAACACTGTTAGTCGTGGAAGATTATCTTCACTGAATTATGAAGGAATTGGCCCAAATTATGATAGCTATCTTAGAGGTCAAGCAATTCGAGCAATTGATGGACAAGTGTTTGTGACAAATTTGCAAGACACCGTGACTGATCCCACGAAAATGTTTGACGGTGGCAATATGAAAGGAATTATGACATATATGCAATGCGCCAATAATGTTGCGTGCTATACATTAACATCCACTGCAAAATATAATTCTGAATTTACCAAGGCTCAAGAAATTGCCAAGCTTTCACAAGACAGAGGCTTTCTTCCAGTTAAGGATAAAAAAACTGGAAAAATAATGCAACCAGCTGCATTAGCAGCAAGTGCACTTACGCAAGTAGATCAACTTGGTACACAACTTATTATGAGCACCGATTTTGCCTCTCAAGGAGCTGGCGCATTCGTGCAGATTGCTGCTGGAACAGGAATCAGCATCGCCTCAAGATCACTTAATTATGCAACAGCAAATGAAGAAGGGAAGGCTGCGGTCAGAAATAAGAACGACCAATTTCCTTTCAGTCTAGGATACAGTGCTAACGGAGGAATCGGAGTTAGCGCAGGTGGCGTGACAGCTAGCACCGGAGCAGGATCATTTAGTGGTGGAGTTCAATTAGGCAACATATGTGCAACTGGAAATTTCTCATACGACAGTTCTGGCGCAGCAGTTGATGTTAGGGGGAACAAAATAAATTGTCCACCGAACACAAAAGCAAAAACAACCTACACCCCGCCGAGTGTAAACGTTACTAATCCTGATGTGACTGTGACAACGCCAACAATAACACCGACGCGTTAATAGCAAAAAATACAAATACGATTTACGAACAAAAATAAAAAACATTTGAAATAAAATCAAATGTTTTTTATTTTTGTCATTATTAGTGGGTATATCCCGACTCGAACGGGAGACCTCTACAATGTCAATGTAGCGCTCTAACCAACTGAGCTATACACCCTAAACAACCTCTGGATTTGGAATTTTAACTTCCATTTCTGCCAATTCTTCAACAGTTTTTAATTCCTTGTCTTTTTCAAATGCGATCTGTTTGAAAAAGACAAGCCAGGCTGTTTGCAGAAAAGCTTCATACCAAGAAAAAACTGTCATCAAAAATGCACCACAAATAAGTGCTGCGATTATCGCAATAACGATTATTCCTATTTTAGCAAAAATCAGATATGCGATAAGTCCCACAGGAGAAAATATAATAGCCACAAATAAACATCCAGAAACAATCACAATCAGCAACAACAATCTGGTAATAAACATAACCAAGCTCATCACTAAACTCTCTTTAATATTTTTTATAAACAAAGCATATGCCGATTCCAAAGATATCTTAAGATTTTCATCTGCTAAAATAATACGCAAGCTAGCATAGTGATGTAAGTAGGAAGCCAAAATTAAAAGTGGTAAAATAATTGCAATTGCCAAAAACAAAGTAACGGATGCCAACACACTTGCTTTAAGCGCAAACAAATACGCAACCGGAACGCCAAGCACAAGCATAATACTCATCAATACTACAAAAATAACAATACTCAGGAGAAATAATTTCCAGAAATATTTTTTAGATTCCTTCAGTATTGCAACAACAGAAAGCTGCTTGTATAGATTAATATCATTTGCGGATTTGATTATTCCTGCAAAGGCAAGTGTTCGAAGTAAAAACAAAATTAGCACAACAATGATAAATGCCACAGCCAAAAAAACAACAAGTCTTAGATTGTTTTGAACAAACTCAACAATGCGCTGCTGATCAACCGAGTCGCCATCATTTATTTTAAGGTTACCTCCGAACGATCCAATGAAAATCAAAAAACCAAAAAACCACAGGAATTTATTTTCCCAAGTGATAGAAAATGATTCCTTCAATATATTGATATACTGAATCTTTTTCATTTACCCTGTTAAATAAGATTTGAGTCTCTTTAAGAGAAATAAACTTATTTTTGTTAATTAATTACTTTATCCTGTCCTGTTAAATAAACTTGAAACTCAAATCTTAATTTTAATTTTTTCAAGAAAATTAAAATTATTTAACAGGGTGAATTTTTTAAAGTAAACATATGTTTTCTGTAGAAGGTGATTAATTTTTAATATTAAATTAATCACCCAAACTGAAAGCAATTTATTCTTGCGCAGCAATAGCAACATTTTCTTCCTCTTTTTTTATTGGCACTTCAATGCCAACAATCTTATTGAATTCATCTCGTTCGATTGTTTCTTTTTCGAGAAGTTCTGCCACAATTTTTTTAAGTATGTCTCCCTTGTCAGTCAGAATTTTTTCAGCTGTTTTATATGCATCGCTAATATAACGAGAAACTTCTGCGTCGATAGCTTCCGCGGTGCGATCTGAATAATCTCTTTCTTCGCTTATTTCACGACCCAAGAAAACCATCTCTTCTTTTTTGCCAAATGTTCTTGGTCCGAGAGTGCTCATACCATAACGCGTGACCATTGCACGAGCCATATGTGTTGCGCGTTGCAAATCATTTGATGGACCAGTTGTCACATCTCCAATAAACATTTGTTCGCTAACGTGACCACCAAGAAGTGTTGCCAGTTCGTCAATAAAATATGCTCGGGAATGTAAACTCTTGTCTTCGGTTGGAGCAGACAATGTATATCCACCAGCTTGTCCGCGAGCGATGATTGAAACTTTTTGAATTGGATCTGCATTTGGAAGAACTGATCCAATCAAGGCGTGTCCTGCTTCGTGATAAGCGATAATTTCTTTTTCTTTTTTATTAATTGCTTTGGATCGTCTTTCTGGTCCAAGAATTACTTTTTCTATTGATTCTTTAAGTTCATCTTCCGTAATTGTTTTTTTGGTGCGTCTTACTGATAAAATTGCAGCTTCGTTTACAAGATTAGCCAAGTCTGCACCAGAAAAACCAGAGGTTCGTTCTGCCAAAGTTCGCACATTAACAGCCTTTTCAATTGGCTTGTTTTTCATATGAATCTTCAAAATTTCTTCACGTTCATTGATATCAGGCAAATCCATCACAACACGGCGATCAAAACGTCCCGGACGAAGCAAAGCTGGATCCAAAACATCAGGCCGGTTTGTGGCAGCGATGACAATCACGCTAGTTGTTCCTTCAAAACCATCCATTTCTACCAAAATCTGATTCAATGTTTGCTCTCGTTCATCATGTCCACCACCCAAGCCTGCTCCACGATGACGTCCTACTGCATCGATTTCATCAATAAACACAATTGCAGGAGCACTTTTTTTGGCCTGTTTAAACAAATCTCGCACACGAGAAGCACCAACACCAACAAACATTTCCACAAATTCAGATCCACTAATGTTAAAAAATGGAACACCTGCTTCGCCAGCCACAGCTTTCGCCATCAAGGTTTTTCCTGTTCCTGGAGAACCAAGCAGAAGCACTCCTTTTGGAATTTTTGCGCCAATAGCGATAAATTTCTTTGGATGTTTCAAAAATTCCACAATTTCTCCCAGTTCCTCTTTGGCTTCCTTTGCTCCTGCCACGTCTGCAAAAGTTGTTCTTTTGTTTTTATCCTTAGGATCAGTCATTCTAGCCTTGCTCATTCCAAATGACATCGCTTGGGAATTTCCTCTTTGTGCTTGTCGAAGCATAAACCAAATAAAAGCTCCAATAAGCAAAAATGGCAATAAAAATGGCAATAAAATGTTTGAAGCAAAAGCACTGAAACCAGAAGCCTGCTTGATATCAATTTTTACATCCTTTATTTTTTCCTTATCCACGCCATAATTATTAAGCGATTCGGTCAATGAGCTTTGTGGTTCTTTGATTGATTTTTCTTTTGCAGTATCATTAAGCTCAATAGTAAGACTGTTGCCATCCACCGAAATACTTTTGACTTTTCCATCATTAACTTGCGTTGCCAGTTCGCTCAATGAAATTTCTGTGGGTTTTTGCTTCGGACCACTATAAAGAATCATTATAGTTGAAGCAAGCAAGAAAAACAGCACAACAAAACCAACATTTTTTAACAATTTTTCCATAATTTTTTAATTTTTGCTTTATTTAAAATTTTTAACAACGTATATCCACTTTAACACCTTTTTTTGATATATTCAAGCCACAAATGAGAGCTTTTTGATTCTTACTCTTACTACTATTTATAATCTTAATCATTTCTTCAATTTGTCCATTTTCAAGGTCCAAAGTTGTTTTTTTCAAGTTATTAGTAATCATTCTTAATGCTTGACGCTGAATAGCGATATGTTGCAACAAAAAATCCTGAGCATTAAAGTTAGCGCATTTATTTTCACAAACTTTTCCAGCAAAATGTTGCGCACTTTGGTCAATAAACTCATAATCCGAAGCAACCGTTGTTGACCACTGGCTTAATGTTTTTTTAATCGCCGGATTAAAATTCTTTTCAAGATAGGGAAGCAGCTTATGACGAATATTGTTTCTGGTAAGGTTGATATCCAAATTTGACTTGTCTGTGCGATATTTCAGTTTATTTTGTTTTACATAAGCCAAAATGTCTTTTTTGCTGGTTTGCAAGAGTGGCCTGATAATGTTTTTCGTTTTAGCATTCATTGCGCTAAGTCCATTTAAACCGCTGCCTCTTATGATACGCATTAAAACTGTTTCGGCTTGATCATCTTGATTGTGAGCAACAGCTACCAAATCAAAACCTAGTTGCAAGCGCATTTTTTCAAAAAAAGCATATCGTATTTCGCGCAGACTATTTTCTAAATTTCCTTTATAATCAGCCTTCTTTGGTTTAAACACAGTCAGCGGAATGTTATATTTTTTGGAAAGTTCTCTTACAAAAATCTCGTCTTTTTCTGAATCTTCTCCGCGCAGAGCATAATTAATATGAGTAATATGAAGTTGAAGATCATATTTCGACTTGATCTTACTCAAAACATCCAAAAGACAGACGCTGTCGCTGCCGCCAGAAACACCAATAATAATCCTTGAGCCTTTTTCCCAGAGATTATTTGTAAATGCAAAATTTTGAATTGTTTTGATAAATTGAGCCATTTTTTTTAGTTTCAATAAATTCCATTACAACTGCAAATACTTCTTTTATAGTAAGACTGGTTGTATCAACAACCAAATCGTAATTATTATCTTTATCTTGACGAATATTGTAAAGAAGAAAATATCTCTCACTGTCTTCTTTTCGTCTTTTTAGAATACTTTTTTGTATATTCTCAACAGTATTTAAATTATTGTCTTCATTGCCTCTATTATTTTCTTCAGATAATGCATCAAAAATTCTTTTAGCAGCAACGCTAGGGTCAACTTTTAAATATATCTTCAAAGATTTTGGAATAAAATGCCAAGCTGTTCTGCTTTCAATCACGAAAGCATTTTGTTCTTGTGAAAGCTTAACAATATAGTCATCTACGGTTCTATCGAAATTTGGATCAACATCACAAATTTTTCTAAATTCAGGCAAAGTCATGTTTTTTTCAGCAGCCATATCACGAAACATCTGCCCCATATAATAACGCGGCAAGTTAAGCTTTTCTGAAACCATTTTTGCAACAGTACTTTTTCCAGAACCTTCCTGCCCATTAAAAGACACGATGAAGCTTGCATTGTTCATATTTTTGAATTATTGATAATCACATAATTATACCTTCATTTTAGCATAAAGCAAGCATCTTAAACACAAAAACCACCCAATTAAGTCAGGTGGTTTTTGAAGATTTTTATGCAAGTATGATTATTACTTTTCTTCCTTAATAATCATCAAGCCCATTCTGTGATCTTTTGGCTCAATAGAAAGTATTTTCCAATCATAAGTTTCGCCTGCGCGAAGAATTTCATCCATTTTCTTTCCTGGGTACACTTCTTGAAACTCACTAACGTGAGCCAATCCGTGAATGTCTTTGTCCAAATATACAAATGCCCCGAAAGGATTGATTTTGTCGATTTTTCCTTGGACAGTATCTCCAACTTTGTATTTTTCAGCAATTTCACTCCAAGGATCTTTGGCAAGAGCCTTCATTGAAAGAGAAATTCTGGTATCATCAATACCAATAATCTTAGCCTTAACCTTGTCGCCAGTTTTGATAATGGTTCTAGGGTCATCAATAAGCTGCCAAGCAAGTTCTGAAATATGCACCAAACCTTCAAGTTTGTCACTTTCTCGGTCTGAAGCCATCTTAGCTGGTGGCAAGAATTTGATGAATGCACCAAAATCCACAACTCCACTTACTTCGCCTTCGATAGTGTCTCCAGCTTGTAATTGAGAAATAACTTCTTTTTCTTTTTCACTTGAAGCTGCGCGTTCAGAAACAATAAGCTTTTCTGCGCTGCGATCTGCATCAAGAATACGTACCAACATTTCTTTTCCAATCAATTTCTTAAGCAATTCCAAAATCTTATTCTTGTCGCCATCTTCAACGCGTGGATAATGTTCGCTTGAAAGTTGTGAAACGGGAACAAATCCGGTAATTCCATTAACTTCCACCATAAGACCACCTTTATTTGCATCCAAAACTTTTGTCATAACAGCTCCCATTGAGTCTCTCTTAGATTCTAGGTCATCCCAAGCTCGCTCATATGAAGCCTCACGAATAGAAAGTTCAATATATCCGTCTTCATTTTCAAGATCAATTAATGTTGCGCCAACTTTGTCGCCTTTTTTAACCTTTCCAACAGCAAGACCATCTTTGATTTCTTTTCCAAGTACAATACCTGTTCCAAGAGCACCAAGATCCAAAAGTAATGAATTTGAAGTAATGTCGATTACAACACCTTCCAAAACATCTCCTATTTGAGGAATTTTAACTGGATTTTCTTCCAAAAGAACTGCCATTGGAGACATATCCTTTTCCTCTTCTTCCTTAACAACAGCCTTTTTTGCTTTTTTAGGAGCTATTGGGGTGTTATCTTCTTTGATCTTATCAACTTCCTCGGCCAATTTGTCGAGAATGTCTGTTTTCTTTGTTGCCATATAAATATGATACAAATGATGCAAATATCATGCTAATACGCAAATATGCGAATAAATTCATTCGCGCATTCGCAACATTCGCATTAATTCGCGTATTCGTATCGTTTTTGCAGGCGTGCCACCTTGCATTTTTATTAATAATTAATTGCACTATTTTAAATGTGATATCAAAAAATCCCTCTTTAAAGGGAAATTATCAAGAAATTCACTGTGAAATTAAAGCATTTCACTATTAAATTTTCTTAATTAATTAACCACTTGTTTATCTTATACTAGTTTTTCTTTTTTGGCAAGCTTGCCCCGTTAAATTCTGTTTTGGACAGACTATTTAACTAGGGATTTAAGCAAAAAAATCTCGACAAGAAGTTTTCGCTATGATATACTGCATCTGAGCTGAAAGAAAACTTTAAAATTTAAGGACAAACAAATGCAAATACAATATTATGGTCATTCTTGTTTTAAATTGACAACCAAGCCCGGAGGCAGAGCCACTGAGGATATTACACTTTTTTTCGATCCCTTTGGAAAAGAATTGGGAATCAGACCTCCGCAAGGACAGGCTGATATTGTTTTTGTTTCACATAATCATAAAGACCATAGTAACATAAGCGCTATCAAGGGCGACCCAGTAATCATTGAAACCCCTGGAGAATATGCAGTTAAGGGAATAAATGTGGTTGGGGTTGATTCTTTTCATGACAATGTTGAAGGAACCGAAAAAGGTCGCTCGACAATTTATATTCTTGAAGCCGAAGAATTAAAAATTTGTCATCTTGGCGATCTGGGCTGCGATTTAACCGGAAAACAACTTGAAGAAATTGATGGGGTTGATATTCTTTTTATTCCTGTTGGCGGAGGCAGCACAATTGACGGAAAAAAAGCAGCTGAGTTAGTGCGAAAAATTGAACCGGCCATTGTTATCCCAATGCATTATAAAACAACTGGATCAGCAGCTGAAATAGAAGACGAAAAGAAATTCTGTAATGAAATGGGAAACTGTCCGCAAGAAAAAATTGTAAAATATACTGTTAAGAAAAAAGATTTGGAAGATAAAAAAATGGAAATCGTTTTAATGAATAATGAAGCGTAATGTTTTTTAGCAAAATATCAGAAAAAATTGCCGAGGTAAGATTACAGCCGGATCATATCCGTCTTCGTTGGGTTTGGGGCGCCGTGTCAGTTTCAATGTTTTTCATTTTAGGCATCTGGTTTTTTTCAATGGGCTCTTTGTTTCAAGGAGAAAAATCAGACTCAAATCAAAAAGCGTCCACCATCCCTGACATCTCACAGCAGCTTAAAGATATCAAAGAACAAGCTCCGTCAATCAAAGATTTCAATGAGGGTATCAGCGCTGAAACTGAATTTGATTATCCTGCATCATCTATGAATAATTCTGAAACTCCACAAACAGATAGTTACAGTGATTTACAAACAATTCCTGCACAATAAATTGAAAATAATTTACAAAAGTTACGCGTTTCGAAACATTTCTTTTTTGGCCAATTGCCTGCCTGCCGGTAGGCAGGTTGGCGACAGCAACTCTTTGAGCTTTTGGATATTGAGTATTTGTCCAAAAGCGTGCCAAATAAGAAATTGTTGAGAAAATGCGTAAGTCCTAATTTAATTAAAAAATCGTCTAAGCAATTCACATCGGTCACGACTGACATGAAAAAGCTTAAGCGAATTTTATTAACTCGATATGAAAGCAGTTTCTCAAAACAAATTGGATTTTGTGCCAGAAAATATTCAACCTCGTCAGATTGTTGCAGAAGTTCAACAATCATATTTGGATTATGCGATGAGCGTTATCGTTGCTCGCGCGCTGCCTGATGTTCGCGATGGTCTTAAGCCTGTGCATCGTCGAATTTTGTATTCTATGTGGGACACTGGCCTTCGTCCAACTGCAAAATTCAGAAAGTCTGCTACCGTGGTCGGAGAAGTGCTTGGTAAATATCATCCGCACGGCGATACTGCTGTGTATGATTCTATGGTTCGTTTGGCGCAAGATTTTTCTCTTCGTTATCCGCTCGTTTGGGGACAAGGAAACTTCGGTTCTATGGATGGTGATAGTGCTGCTGCTTATCGTTATACCGAAGCAAAATTAAAAGCCATTGCAGAAGAAATGCTTTTTGATATCGAAAAAGACACCGTTGATTTTATTCCAAACTTCGATGGAGTTCACAAAGAGCCTGTAGTGCTTCCTGCAAAGCTTCCACAACTGTTGCTTAATGGAACAATGGGAATCGCTGTTGGTATGGCTACCAATATTCCTCCTCATAACTTGAACGAACTTGCTGATGCTATTAATCATTTGATTGATAATCCAGAAGCAAACGTGGACGACTTAATGCAATTCATCAAAGGTCCGGATTTTCCAACTGGTGGAATTATGTATAACACTCCTGGAATCAAGGAGGCTTATTCAACTGGGCGTGGAAAAATCGTTACGAGAGCTAAAGCTGACATCATCGAACAAAAATCTGGAAATTTTCATATTGTTATCACAGAAATAACTTACTTAACTAACAAATCAAACTTAATCATCAAGATTGCAGATTTGGTTAAAGAAGGAAAAATTTTAGGCATCAAAGATCTTCGCGATGAATCTGACAAAGACGGAGTACGAATCGTGATTGAACTTAAAAAAGATGCTTACGCACAAAAGGTTTTGAACAAGCTTTACAACGCAACTGATCTGCAAAAGAATTTCAATGTAAACATGTTGGCGCTGGTTGATGGAATTGATCCACAAATCCTTTCTCTTAAATCAATTTTAGAGCATTATATTTTGCATCGTAACATTGTTGTTAAGCGTCGTACCCAATTTGAACTTAACAAGGCCAAGGATCGTGCTCATATTTTGGAAGGCTTAAAAATTGCTTTGGACAACATCGATGCTGTTATTGAAACCATCAAAAAATCTCCGACTCGAGAAGAAGCTCATGCTAACTTGATGAAAAAATTCAAGTTATCAGAAAGACAAGCTACTGCTATCTTGGAAATGCGTTTGCAAACATTGGCGGGGCTTGAACGCAAAAAGATTGAAGACGAGTTGGTAGAAAAACTTTCTTTAATAAAACAACTTGAAGAACTTTTAGCTAGCCCCAAGAAAATTCTGGCCGTGGTTAAGGATGAACTTATTGCACTAAAAGAAAAATTTGGCGATGAACGTAAAACAAAAGTTCTTAAAACTGGAATTGAAGAATTCAAACAAGAAGATGTGATTCCAAATGAAGAGGCTATCATCACAATTTCTCAAGATGGATATATCAAACGAATGAACCCTGATGTATATAAGGTGCAAAAGAGAGGTGGCAAGGGAGTGATTGGAGCAACAACGCGAGAAGGAGATGCAATTGAGAAGGTTACCAGCGTGATGTCTCATGATAATTTGATGTTTTTCACTAACACCGGAAAAGTCTTTCAAACAAAGGCCTACGAAATTCCAGAATCAGCAAGAACGTCTAAAGGACAAGCCGTGGTTAACTTCTTGCAACTAGCACAAGACGAAAAAATCACCGCAATGATTCCATATAACAAAACTGACGACTACAAATTCTTCTTTATGACAACAACATTAGGGGTTGTCAAAAAAACAAAAGTTGAAGATTTTGATAATGTGCGTCGATCAGGTCTTATTGCAATCACTCTAGACAAGGGAGATACGCTAAACTGGGTTCAACCAACAACAGGAACGGACGAGGTTATCATCAGCACCTCAGAAGGTCAAGCTATTCGTTTCAATGAATCAGATGTTAGAGCTATGGGACGATCTGCTGCCGGAGTACGCGGAATTAAACTAAAAAATAAGGATTTAGTTATTGGCATGGATGTTGTGATTAAGGGACAAAAAGGAAATCAGCTTTTGATTATAAGTGAAAATGGTTACGGAAAACGAACTGACCTTAAAGCTTACAAAATTCAAAAACGTGGTGGCTCTGGCATTAAAACAGCCAAAGTGACTGTCAAAATAGGCAAACTTGTTGGAGCAAACATCATTAATGTTGATGACATTGAGGGAGATTTGTTTATAACTTCAGCTCAAGGTCAAATTATCCGCATCCCGCTTGCCAGCATCTCAATTCTTGGCCGAGCAACTCAAGGAGTGCGAATCATGAAACCCAATGCCGGCGACAAAGTAGCCGCTTCTGCAATTATCTAAGACAAATTTGTTTTCATTTTTAAAACCCTGCTAGTCATGCAGGGTTTTATTTTTTGACAAGAAAAAAAGCCCGCGAGGTTATTATCCTTGAACGGGCATTACTACGAAAATTTTCTCTAGGCATTTTTCAAGGGGCATTTTTCATGAATCGTTGTTTCAACGGTTTTACTATTACCAAGATATACACCGGGCAACTTTTTACATCTTTGCCAACCATTCTGTCCCATAGGATCCTGATCCTCTTCAAACCAATGATTGGGGCATTCGTAACAATTGTTAACTACCTCGCTAATTTTTTTTGCCATGTTGCGCCTCCAAGGTTGTAATTTTGCCAGTCAATGCTGGACGTTGCATATTGGCACATATTAATCCTTGCGTCAAGAATAAGAAGGGTTTCATAAAATTTGCCAAAAATCGCATTGCGTGTTATGCTTTTTTTGTAATTAATATTTGAGCATTTATTGGTCTTCAGCCTTTCATTGAAGCAAAAACTTCAAGGTAACCAAGACGAGTATGTTGCCACACAAATGCTATGGCTTTAACGCACAAGCAAAAGGAAAAAGTAACAAAGGACGTGAAACGTCACGACAAAGATACTGGTTCTCCAGAATATCAAGTTGCGATGTTCACAGAGAGAATTAAGAAATTAACTTCTCATCTTAAAAAGAACAAAAAAGATTTTCATTCCCGTCGCGGACTTCTAAAAATGGTTGCAAAAAGACGAAAGTTGCTTGCATATCTTGAAAAGACAAACGAGAAATCTTACAAAAAAATTATCAAGGAACTTGGCCTTAAAGGTTAAAATCACTAATAACCACAAATTTGAAACGAATGCTCACAAATCACGAATCTCTTTTTTGATTCGTGATTTGTGTTAATTAGTCTACTATTCGTGCAAACTTGTGTTTCAACATTTATGTTGAGATCAAAAGAACAACGTGTCGGCGTGTTGGTCGACATTCAAAATCTCTATTACAGTGCCAAAGCTTTATATGGCAAAAAAGTGAATTTTCAAAAAGTTCTTGAGGAGTCTGTGGGCGAAAGAGTTTTGATTCGTGCGATTGCATATGGAATAAAAACTCTTGAAGGACAAGAAGAGAAATTTTTTGAAGCACTGGCAAAACAAGGTTTTGAAGTTAAGACAAAGGATTTACAACTTTTCCCTGGTGGAGCCAAAAAGGGTGATTGGGATGTGGGTATTGCGGTAGATGCAATCAAGCTTTCCAAAAATCTTGATGTGATTGTGTTGGTTTCAGGCGATGGAGATTATATTCCACTTGTTGAATACATTCAAAGCACCACCGGTTGTCGCGTAGAAGGAGTCGCTTTTGGAGAAAGCACCAGCGCAAAACTCGGCGAGGCTTTGGACGGTTTCACAGATTTATCCGAGAACAAAAAGAAATTTTTGATTTATACCGGGAATAAAAAATAAAATAACACTAACTTATTTTTAAAAAAGAATGCTTCGTGCATTCTTTTTTATTTTTATTTTAAGCAAAGTTGACAAAATGCCTTAAATAAGCTATTGTTTTAAGTGTTAGTAGGTTTAATAATTTATTTTAAAAAACCTTTATTAGTGCCTTAGTTTGACAATTTTCCGCCAAGCAGACAAACCACAGTCGAGAACTTAATTCTATTGAGTCCTTAACTGTTGTTTCTCCGCTTTCCGCCAGTTGGCGGAGCGGTTTCTTGTCTTATTAACGTTGCTGGTCTTGGTCAATGTGTTTTATGGCACAAAAAAAATGGTCTCTCCAAATTGGAGGACGCGAACTCGTTATTGAGACTGGACTACTTGCTAAACAAGCAAATGGGGCAGTAACAGTGCGTTATGGCGACACTGTTGTTTTGGCAACTGCGGTTATGAGTAAAGGAGCATCACGAATTGGTGGATATTTTCCACTTATGGTTGATTACGAAGAGCGTTATTACGCAGCTGGAAAAATCAAAGGATCTCGATTTATTAAACGTGAAGGACGACCTTCTGATGAAGCAGTTTTAACCGGAAGAGTTGTTGACCGAACAATCAGACCGCTTTTTAACCCTCGCATGCGAAATGATGTGCAAGTTGTAGTAACCGTACTTTCTATTGATGGAGAAAACGATCCAGCAATAGTTTCCATGATTGCCGCTTCAACCGCACTTTCAATTTCAAACATTCCTTGGAATGGTCCTATTGGAGCAGTTCGTGTTGGACGCCTTAATAATGAATTTATTTTAAATCCGGTTAATGGAGAAGTAGCTGAAGGCGACATTGATCTTATTATTGCCGGAACAAAGGATAAAATTAATATGATTGAAGCTGGGATGAAAGAAGTTCCAGAAGAAGATGTTGTTGCTGCTTTTGCTTTTGGTCATGAAGCTATCAAAAAAATTACCGCGCTTATTGATGAGGTTGTAACCGAGGTTGGCCTCGAAAAATCTGCGCCAGCTCTTTTGGCAGCAGATCCTGCAATTGAAAAAGAAATAAAAGAACTTTATCTTGCAGAAAATCTTTCAGAAATTCTTTACCACAAAGAAAAGTTTGTGATTGAAGAAAAAATGAAAGTTATTAAAGAAAAAATTAACACAATTCTTAAAGAAAAATATCCCGAAGAAGCTGATAAACTAAAGGAAATTGCTGAGCAAATTTTTGAAGAAACATCAGATGAAATCGTGCATCAAAATATTTTAGAAAAAGAACAACGTCCAGATGGTCGTAAGTTAAATGAAGTTAGAAGCATTTCTTGTATTACCAGCCTTCTTCCAAGAACACACGGCAGCGCTGTCTTTACTCGAGGCGAAACACAAGCTTTAACAGTAACAACTCTTGGCTCTCCTGGGGATGAACAATTTATCGACACAATGGAAGTTGACATTAAAAAGAGATACATTCACCATTACAATTTTCCTCCATTTTCAGTAGGAGAAGTTCGTCCAATGCGTGGACCAGGACGAAGAGAAATTGGACATGGGGCACTTGCTGAACGTGCACTTGTGCCAGTTATTCCTGCAAAAGAAGATTTTCCATACACAATTTTGTTGGTTTCTGAAATTCTAGAGTCAAATGGGTCTTCTTCAATGGCTTCAACTTGTGGCTCAACACTATCACTTATGGATGCTGGCGTGCCAATTATCCGACCAGTAAGTGGGATTGCAATGGGAATTATTGTTGGCAAAGACGATAAATTTAAAGTTTTGACTGACATTCAAGGATTGGAAGATCATTATGGAGATATGGATTTCAAGGCTGCAGGAACTGTAAATGGAATTACCGCTCTTCAAATGGATGTTAAGGTTGATGGAATTACTGTTGATATGCTTAGCGCAGTTTTAACACAATCAAAAATAAACCGCGCAGAAATTCTTGCAATTATGCTTGAAGCACTGCCAACTCATCGTGAAAATATGTCTCAATATGCACCGCGTATTATCACAATGCATATTAATCCTTCAAAAATCAGAAATGTTATTGGAACTGGAGGAAAAATCATCAACGAAATTATTGATGAAACTGGCGTACAAATTGACATTGAAGATGATGGTTCAATCTTTATAACTTCAGTTGACGAAGCTTCGGCCAAAAAGGCGCAACAATGGATTGACAATCTTACTCACGAAGTAAAACCAGGAGAAGCTTTCAATGCAAAAGTAACACGTCTTATGACCTTCGGCGCCTTTGCTGAAATCCTACCAGGACAAGAAGGATTGATTCATATTTCTGAATTTTCCGACAAACGCATTGATCATATTGAAGACATTGTTAAGGTAGGAGACATCGTTCCTGTGAAAGTAAAACTTATTGACGACCAAGGTCGCATCAACCTTACTGCAAAAATTTAATACTCAAGAAAAACTTTGTTGGCAATATTCTTGAATTGTTGTAAAATAGAAGCACATCAGTGTGCTTCTATTTTCAACTTTTGAAAAAATGATGAAAAGGAGCTTTTGCTTATTCTTAGGACTTACGCATTTTCTCAACTATTTCTTATTTGGCACGCTTTTGGATAAATACTCAATATCCAAAAGCTCAAAGAGTTGCTGTCGCCAACAATTGGCCAAAAAAGAAATGTTTCGAAACGCGTAACTTCTGAATTTATTTATTTAAAAATATCCCGATTAAATGTTTTGGGTTACCAAAATTTAATTGGGCAAGAAAATATGCCTGCGCAAAACAACGCAAATTCTCCTTTTCAAAATAATTCAGAACCTGTTCAAAACAATCCGGAAGATTTTTCAATACACACAATGAAAACTGATTTGGAATCTCTTGAAAAAAATGGGGTCCCCAATCTTGAAAAAAATATTGCGCCTATAGAAAAAGAAATTTTCACAAAGCCAGTGGCAGCGCCTATTCAACAACAAAAAACTTTCTCTCCGCAAAGCACACAACAACATCCTTTTCTTGAAAAAACAATTGCAGCCGCACCACTTGCGCCAAAAGTAGAAATAAAAAAAGAAGCTGTTGCTGCTGAAATTGCAATGCCAGAAAAAAGAATGTCGATGCCTTCCTCAAATCGAAATATCATCTTAACCTTGATTGTCATTTTAACAATATCCATTATTGGTTTAAGCGGATATTATTTTTGGCTAACTCGCACATCATCAACACCAGCGCCAGTTGTTCTTGAACCAGTTGTTGAAACACCAATCCAAGAACCAGTTAATATTGTTTCGCCTCTTGAAAAATATTCCGCAGCAAAACCAAATTATCTCGTGATAAATATGGAAAATATTTCTGCAGCAGAAATCAAGACGGTTCTTTCAAATGCGGCAAACGATCTTAGGGATTCTTCTGCTCAATCAATTTATGAATTTATGGTTGTGGATAATAATAACAATCCCATCACTCTTCCAGTTTTTGCTGCTGCAGCAGAATTAACGCTTTCACAAAAAATTATTACTGCTCTTGGCAACGATTTTACTCTTTTTGTTTATAATGACAATGGAAGCATACGACTTGGTTTTTCTACTTCAATACAAAATAAAGAATTCTTAATTAAAGAACTGCAGCTTCAAGAAAACACCCTGTCTCAAGATGTTGCCTTTATGTTTTTAGATTCAGTGCCAGAAACTACAACAGGAGCATTTAAGGATGGTTTTTATAATAACTACAAAACGAGATATTTTAATATGAACACTCAAGCAACTTTTTCTATTGACTATGCTGTAACAGATAGCAAATTAATAATAGGTACCAGCAAAAACACATTGAGAGCTGTCATCGACAAACAATTACTTGCCATTTCACCTCAAGAACAAAAAGCGGAAAACAATGACGAAGCTTATGTTGGCAATGTTGCAAATCCAGCACTTACAGAAACAGCAGCCGTGCAAGAGGCACCTTTATTGTCAGAATAACAGACTTCTGTGGATAACTTGTGGACAAGTGTGCTCAATTGGGGACAAAAAATAATATGATTTACTTTTTTAATTTATTGTTTTTATATTTTACAAAAAAATCAGTGCAAATTATTGCAAATATATCCCTTTAAGTCCTTCGTTGAGCCATTTATTATGACACAGCGTTGACCAAGTGCATATTTTCTGCTATAATTGAACTATCAGTAAGTAAATGTACTTTCAAAACTTAATTCTTCTATTCGGTACTCACGTTCCAATCACAATTTCCCCCTATTTGCGATTGGAACGTGAGTACTGTCCAAAGTACTTAGATTCATTGTAATCGAAGTCGCCCTTATTCTGAGAAGGGAAACAAAACAAAAACAAAAATTTGTATAAAAAAAATATAAAAATACAAAAAGTTCTTTAAACCCATCAAAGGCTCAATGCCAGAGGATAGGTACTTCACATAAGTAGTATTTGAATAAAAGCTCAGAACAAATACGAAAGACTGTATGTATACAAAATACATGCGACAGGTAAACTCGAACTGCCTTCACCCGGGCTATAAGTTTCAAGTTCACATGTTGATACATACGACTAACGCTCGGCGCTAGTCGCCATATTATATATAATTGGGCGCTTACTAGCGCCGGGTTTCCATACTTTTTTCTTCAAGAAAAATGCAATTGTGAAATCCGGTTTTACACTCACATTTCTTTTGAACATTTATAATCCCTTTTAATAGGGATTTTTATGTTATACTAGAGTTAGAATCATACGCAATGTATGACTTTAATTATGAAATGCGGTGCTTAATTTTTGTTTGCCTATTTATGTTTAAGCTTAATACGGACAAAGCAAATATCTCTATTGGTGCACGTGGCGAAAAAGCTGCAGTAAGTTATCTTAAGAAAATTGGATATGCGGTGCTTGCAACCAATTTTTGCAATGAAACAGGCCGGCGACTTGGGGAAATAGATATAATTGCCAAAGATGGAACAGAAATTGTTTTTATTGAAGTAAAAACAAGAGTGGAGCGTTTTGGCAAATCAAATCTACCAGAAGAAAATATAAACAAAGCCAAATTGTATAAATTAAACAAGGCTGCATCTTTTTATATTTCAAAAAATAAATTGTTTGACGCTCAATATCGTTTTGATGCAATAACTATAATGGCTAATTTAAAAGAAAATTCAGCAACGCTGCATCATTTAAAAAATATTTTTATATAGACATTTTCCCCATTTTTTGCTATTATTTACAGGTACTGAGGTGCGCTACACAATATATAGTCTTAAATATCGAATGCAACGCTTAATTTTTGTTTGCCTATTTCCTTTTTGAGCACGTTCTTGACCCAAGACTATGGTCAAGAACTCAAAGAATTGCTGTCGCAATAATTGGCCAACCTGCCTGCCGGTAGGCGGGAAAGAAAACAGGCAAACAAAAATTTCAAAAATGCCCCTTAAAAGACCCGGATTGCATATATTCTATAACAAACTAATTAAATAATAAAAATAATATGACATTAGATTCAAAAACAATAGCTGAGTTAAAAAATGCCCTTCTTTTGGAAAAAACTCGTGTAGAAGAAGAACTTAATAGAATTGGCAAACCAACAACGGATTCTGGCGATTTTAGCACTAATTTTAATGAAATAGGTACAAATGAGGACGAAAATGCCTCAGAGGTTGAGGAATATACTGATAATTTGGCGCTGGAAAATACTCTTGAAAAACAATTAAAGGAAATCCTTGAGGCTCTTGAAAGAATAGAGATTGGTACATATGGAAAATGTGAAAATTGCGATGCTGATATTCCAGTTGAAAGATTGCGAGCTTATCCAGCAGCTAAGATGTGCACTAACTGCTAAAGTGGTTTATGCAAAATAAAAAACCTTATTTAAAGCCTTTTTTTGTTTTAAGTTTACTATTTTTTGGGGTTGGAATGATTATTTTTCTCGATCAGCTTGTAAAGTATAAAATCCGCCAAATAGGCGGTTTTTATATATGTAATTCTGGAATATCCTTTGGATTAAACCTGCACCCTGTTTTATTTTGGTCTTTTTTAAGCCTTTTTATTTTATCCACTCTTTTTTATTTACTTTATATTACACAAAAAGGCAACTTATCCACCATACAGAGCCTTTCTTTTGTTTTATTAATAGGTGGAGCACTTTCAAACGGCTTAGATAGAGCATTTTTTGGTTGTGTTATAGATTTCATAACCATATTAAAGCCCCTTTTTCCACTTTTTAATCTAGCAGATTTGTTTATTTTCATAGGAAGCTTTCTTCTTTTTGTCTTAGTTCTCCTTAAAAAAGACTCTTCTAGTGTATAAGCTGTGGATAAACCTGTTTATATCATTTATTTCTTGTGTATAAACAACTATCAATCCTGTGAACAAGTTAACCTGTTAAATTATTTAAATTTTTTATTGTCATTATCCACCCGCTTCTACATTATTCATCACACACTTATTCACATACAAAATTGCCTTTTTTCTTTTAAATAAAACTTTTTATTCATTTACACACAAAACACCAGTTACTAATAATAATAAATATTATATATTTATATAAAATACAATTAATACATTAATAGTGTTTTTGAATTAAAATTACTTTTGTATATTTTTAAGTCCATGTATAATTTATTGTTTTCATTTTTAAAAATATAAACAAATTTAAATACATTTAATTATCCACAACTTATTAAGCTTTACTTGTGTTGTGGTTAAATTGTTTTTAGGGGTTATTTATGTTATTATTGGAGTAATAAAAAAGGAATTTAAATATGAAAAATAAGGAAATAATTACCACTGTTTTTTTTATAGTAGCCTCACTTTTTTTGTATACAATTTTTAATGGGGATAATATTTTTCAAAAAACTGTTATTAGTTTAGTTTTTTTTGTAGCCCTGCCAATATTGTTTAATAAATTTATATTAAAAGGAACTATTGATTTATTTGGTCTTAAAATTGGGGATTGGCGACAAGGATTACTGTGGAGTTTTTATTCCTTAATTGCAGTAGGTTTTATTTTTTTTGTAATTTCAAAATATTTGGGATTTTTTAATCACTACGCAGCACCGTTTTTTATTGTTATTGATTTTGGCAGGTTTCTTTTATATGAATTTGCGGTGGTTGCTGTTTTAATTGCGGTGTATGAATTTTATTTTAGAGGGTTTGTAATGTTTGTTTTTGAATCAAGTTTTAAATATTGGGCTATTTTAATACAAACACTTATTTTTGTGATATTGGTTTTAAGTGCCAGGGATTCAGTAGTGTTTTATATGTTTTTACCATATTTGATATTTACTCCATTTGCAGGATTTATTGCGTATAAAAGCAAATCAATTTTATATTCAGGAATAAGTCAGTTTTTGATAGTAGTTTTTTTAGATACTATTTTTATAAAGATGATTAAATAAGTAAGTATATATGTTTAAAATAAAACAAAAAACAAAAAAAATATTTTCAACAATGTTGGTGTTTAGTTTGATTTTTGTTGAAATGTTTCCAATTGGCGTGTATGCTATTGAGCTTGATGAAATTAATGCAGCTTCTTTTTTTGGCGTAGCACCTATTCAAATAGAAAAGGCTAGCGAGCTGTATGAGAAGTTTATGAATAAAACAGATGTGGATGCGTATGCTGAAAAATATGCTGAGGGTCCTATAAATGGGACGGAGAATCAAATTCAGGGTATTATGTATAAACAAGATGTTCCGAAAGTGGATGTTACTTTTTCTGCTGAAGGTGGTGGAACTGCTGGTTCAATAATGACTGCAACAGCACTCCCAAGTTTTTTTAAGGCTGATCCAAAAAATTTGTATTTCACATGGTATTTAAAAAGAGGAAATTGTGGACTTCCTAGTAGTGACAAACCGGGGGATGTTGAAAGTTGTGACGAAGACAGTGATGGTAAAATAACTGAAAATGATTGGAAAATAGCAGCAGCTAAAATTATTGTGGCAGGGGATTTTAATGCAAAAGAATTAGATGAAAATGGAAATAAAAAAATTAGTTATGCTAGTAGTTCTGTTGATGATAAAGCTGCGGGATATGATGCGCCAGTTCCACGATATTGCTATGCAAGAGATTCTGCAGCGGGCATAGATTATGAATTAACGCGAGTAGAAGAATTATTCAAAGACGATGCTTGTCCAGCAGGAACAAAACTTTCTTGTGCTAAATCCGGTCAGCAGGAAACTTGCACGGTACTTAATCCTGCATATGTGGAAGCGGATTATCAGGCCAATCTAGCTGCTATTGCAGAGGCGCAGGCGTGGAATGCTGATCCTGCCAATGCGCTTGATCAACACATTGTTCCGGAGCCATATGCAATTTCAAAAACAATTGAGAGAACGACCAATAAATTTTGTGAAGTTGCCAACGAGGATTATTTTTGTAAAATTTCTAGTGAGAATGATTTTAAAAATTACCAAGCCTCTGTCGATTGTTATGATGGAGAGACAGCAATGTGTGTGGCTGATTCTGGAAACACTCTTTTTCCTACCACTGCTCCACATACAGCAGTTATTTTTGCAAAGGATAATCTCTGTAGTTCATTAGAGGTAAACCCCAACAGTCCTGCTGTAACTCCACCAGTTCCGGCGTGGCTTAATGCGCAGGCATCAGCTTTTAATGCTGTTGCAAACCAATCCTGTTCTTCAGCTCTTGCAGTTACGGAAGCAACAGGAACTTGCACATTTGAAAAAACAGATGAAAATTTGTGTCAACATCTTTTTGCTCAGTTGCCTTCATCGATGAGTGATGAAACAGGCGATGGAAAATTCACTTTAGCGGAAAAAGAATTTTGGGGAACAGATCCAACAAAAACATCTACAAACGGGAAAGGAAAGGATGAAGAAAATGTGGTAGGACTTGGTGTGGATAAATTTTCTTGGATGTTTTCCCCCGGAGATCAGGTCGGAGTTGTGATTGAAGGAGATTCTGCTTTTCCAACAGAGCATGCGGATAGTTCGTATAAAAGAACGTGGGCATTTTCAAAAAATACTTGCGAAGCTATTGAAAAATTATCCGACGACGAACTTGTTTCAGGCGCCAAGGGAGAGAGTAATAAAAACAAAAGAGGTGGTTATCTCGAAGGTCCTGGGGGGAAGGACTGTCCTCTGAATGACAAATCAAAATGCACGGGCTTTTTTACGGCAGAAATAGATTTGAATGAATGTTTAGAAGAAAATCTGTTGGAACCATTGGTGGATGGTGTTTCAAAATTTGGGATTAAATTGGTAACATCGCCAGAAAACCCGATAAACGATCCTGATGGCAGAGGCGATATTTTAAAAGTCAGCACAGTGACAACTAACACGCAAAATCAAAAAGCAGTATTGTATAAATGGTCAGTGCAAAAAAGCACAGATGGAGGAAACCCTCCAATTAACACAACAAGCTGGTTTGATATAACCACGGCTATGGAAAAATCGGGAGCTTTTTCTGCTGCCGATGCCTCAGGCTTAGGAAAAAAAGAATTAGCTATAAATTTAAATGTGTCAGATGAGGTTATAAAAAGTGGATGGAGTGAAAATAAAAAAACTGCTTTCGATAAAAACGGCGTTTTCTATTTAAAAATAAAAGTTTCAGTTATTGGTGGTGCAGTTGATGGTTCGCAAGAAGCTGCAGGATTTGCAATTGTAAGAGTCACTCAACAACAAGACAAAATACAAGTGTATCCCGTTACTGCAGGAGAAAATGGCATGCTTTCAATAAGTAGTGGGGATAATCCAATGCCAGATTGCGACGGAACGTGTGTTGTTTCAAAGAATCAAATAGTTGCAGTTAAGGTTCCCATTTCCACAAACACTACCACGGTAGTTCCTTTTGAATGGACTGTTAATAGCAATCCAATTTATTGCGATGCTACAATTTCAACGCAGTGTGATTTAAGCACTGGCTCACAAGGAAACATTTTGTTTTTCCCAATTGTGGGCAACGTTGGCGAAGCCATTGATATTGTTGCAAGGGGATTAAAAAACGGCGAGGCAATAACCGTGAGTAAGCACTTTGTGATTGGCGAAATGGGAGCACAAATAAAATCCGCTGATTACGATAATGCTTGGCCAAAACTATTGGGATATGCTAAAGATTTAACTGGCAATAAATATCCGGATTATAGTAATAATGTTTTGGAAACATATAGCGGAAAAGAAGTGACGCTTCTTGGACAAGCTGGATATAATTGGACAGTTGATGGTCAAGAGATGCTTGATTATGTTAATCAAGACCTACAAATTACTATAGATAAGTTGGCAGGTGAAAGTTATAACGTCGGACTTCTTATTGATAAAGACACTGCACAATCAAAAAACAATCGTATGGCGCTGTATAGAAATTGGGGAATATCTCCATATGATAGTACTGAAGAAAATCAAAACGCTGATATTCAGTTGAATGTTATTGCTAATCCTAATCAAGCGATGGTTGACTCAAAATCGAATTTTTTTGGAGCTAGTTTGATAACACATCTACCAGCACAATTATTCTTTTTGCTTAAGATTTCACTGACATCTATTTTATTATTATTGGCAACTGGCCTGTTGTTTTCTTTTATTCCTGAAACGTTATTTAGAAAAGAAAAGTAGCGATTGTTTTGTATTAAAAATGAAAAATAAAATAAAAAAACAGAAAAACAAGGTTTTTTTTGCAATTCTTTTAGTGGGATTGTTTTTTGGTGTTTCAATAAAAGCTGCAACACTAGAGGAACAATGCATTTTTAGTGGAGGAACCTTTAATGGGAATAAATGTACAAATTGTGGTTGTGATAAGGTTACGGGACCTGGCCAGGGAGCGGTTTGTGTAACAAAAGATGAATATAATCTTGCGGTATCTTTTATGGATCCTGCGGATGCACCAGAAATAAAAATAACAGAGTGTAAGGCGGCAGTAACAACTCCAGCAAGCACCAAAAAACTAAACTACACCCTCCTTGAATCATTCCCTGGCTTTTTTCAAGGAGGAAAAGAAATGACAGACCTTCCAACAATGATTCTAGCAATATACAAATTCGGAATCTGGACAGTAGGTATCGCAGGACTCTTTATGTTAGTAGTAGGAGGCTTTATGTATATGGCTAGCGCAGGAAACACCTCAACAGCAAGCAGTGCTCGAGGAATCATTACTGACTCTCTGATAGGCATCATAGCAGCAATGGGGGCATATTTAATCCTATATGTGATTAATCCGGATCTGACGAAGATAAATGTTAGTTTTACGCCGGTAGAAGTCGTTAATACTTTAGGATTTGGAGAGGGTGGAGGAAATTGCTCTGTGCCAACAACTGGACCATGCACAGTGGAAGCTCTGCAAAAAACCTGTTTCGGATCAAATGCAAAAGCAGCCGCAATGGTTTGTGGTTATGAAAGTGGTGGAAATGTTGGTAGTCCTAGTAAATCAGACAAGGGTGCGGATGGAAATGTTTTTTCTTGGGGATTATTTCAAATCAATCTTACGCAACATAAGCTGGGAGGATTTGATTGTCAGAAGGCCTTTGAAGGCGAAAATTATGCTAGCAAGGTAATTAATCCAGCACTCTATGCTAATTGCAAAACAGCAGCAACTACAGCAATGACAAATATTAATTATGCGTGTAAGATATCAAATAACGGTATAAACTGGGGTCCATGGAAAAATACAAAAAAAGCATGCGGTTTGTAATTAAAATATAAAAATAAAAATGAAAAAAATATTTATAATATCGGCAGTTTTGCTGGCCGTGGTGCTTCTTTTCTTGGGTATTTATAACTTTGCATTTAAAGAAGATGTTGCTGTAAAAAAACAAATAACAACAGAAATAAAAAATTCTGATATTGTGCCGGCGGCATTGGAAAAAATAACAGTTATTAGTGACGGCGCTGTTTTGGGGCCTGTTGTTGATAAGAAAACTGAAAAAATAAAATACTACGATGCTGACACTGGATTTGTTTGGGAAATGGAAAGTGATGGTAAAGGAAAAAGAAAAATTTCAGACACAAGATTAACGGGACTTAAAAATGTGTTATGGTCCCCTGATAATAGCAAGGTTTTAACAACCATAAAAAAGGATGGCAAATATTCCTTTTATGAATATGATTATCTTTCACAAAAAGGAGTTGCATTAAAAGACGGTTTGGACAATGCTGTTTGGGACAATATTGGGACAAAAATTTTCTATAAATACTTTGATAATGTCGCCAAAGAGAGAACACTAAACATTGCAAATCCCGATGGCAGTGGGTGGCAAAAAATAATTGATACTGATATCAGAAATATTGTTATTGCTCCTATTCCGTTTACTTCATTTGTTTCTTTCTGGAATTTTCCAAATGCGAATGAAGAAACAAAACTTCAAATGATTGGTGTAACAGGAGGGGAGATAAAAACGCTCGTAAGTGGAAAGTACGGAGCAGATTATTTGTGGTCACTAAAAGGAGATAAGGTATTGGTAAGCGCATTGGCAAGCAATGGATCCAAAAATATTATGCTTGGGGTGGCGACAATAAATGGCAAATATCAAGAGCTTGGCATTCCAACATTTGCTTCAAAGTGTGTTTGGTCTCAGGACGGAAAAACGGTTTACTATGCGCTGCCGGTAGGAATTCCTAGTGGCAGTGTTATGCCAAATGATTATTTGGAAAACAAATTTACCACAGAAGACACTTTTTGGAAAATGGATATTACCACAGGAGAAAAGGATCGCATTATTGAAACCACTGATATCAAGGGAAAATATGATTCCATTAATATGTTTCTTTCTGCCACGGAAGACGCGCTTTATTTTGTGAACAAGATAGATCAAAAATTATATCGACTAGAATTCTAGTTTGTATTTTGTATTAAAAATGAAAAATAAAATAAAACCAGTCGTTCACGAACGACAGGTAAAAAAACAAAGAAGCGGAGTTTTTTTTGCAATTCTTTTGGTAGGATTATTTTTTGGTGTGCAAATAGATGTCATTTATGCAGCTGAAATAAAATCAGCGTGCATTGTCGGTGGACAGGGAATATGGAATGCGACTACTGGCAAATGTGCATGTGTTGTTGCAGGAAAAGTACCAAATGCACAAGGATATTGTGCTGATCCTATTATTAATAATGCATATGAAAATGATGGTGGTGGTGCAGGTGCCGCAGCATATGCTCCCGATGCTGGAACTGAATCGATATATAATCGTCCTCTTACAAGCGGTGAAACAACTCAACCCCAAACCAAAAAACTAAGCTACACCCTCCTAGAATCATTCCCTGGCTTTTTTCAAGGAGGAAAAGAAATGACAGACCTTCCAACAATGATTCTAGCAATATACAAATTCGGAATCTGGACAGTAGGTATCGCAGGACTCTTTATGTTAGTAGTAGGAGGCTTTATGTATATGGCTAGCGCAGGAAACACCTCAACAGCAAGCAGTGCTCGAGGAATCATTACTGACTCTCTGATAGGCATCATAGCAGCAATGGGGGCATATTTAATCCTATATGTGATTAATCCGGATCTGACGAAGATAAATGTTAGTTTTACGCCGGTAAACATAAGCGATTCAGAGGATGCTCAGGTAAGCGGTTCAGTATCAAAAACGTTGGGTAGTAGAAACGGTAAACAATTGGACTCCTCTTTTATTGTTGCATTAAACAAACTTGAAGCAGCAGGCATAAAGGCAAATGTAACATCAGGTCTAAGATCTGTTGAAGCACAAAAAGCACAGATAATTGCAAATTGTGGAGGTTTTCCTCCAACCAGGAGTTGCACACCACCAACCTGCTTGTTAAAAGATGGCGCAAGCAGCTGTCCTCACACCACAGGTAATGCTGCTGATATTTGGGCATTAAATTCAGATGGATCGCAAGCTGCTGGATCAAGAGATCAATGCATGGCTAATATTCAAGCTTGTTTTAATAATCCAAAACAGAAAGCACTTATTACTGGAATGCGCGCAGAAGGTTTTTGTGTACTGTCTTCTGAGCCTTGGCACTTTGAAAAACCAAAAATGTCTACCTCTTGTACGTAGTGGTAAAATATTTTTGTAAAAATAATACAAGAAATAAGCAGATCCAAAACAAAAAGGCTAAATCATTTTTCCAATAAATCGTATCGACTAATCCGTGTAGTATTGAATAAATAAAAAAACCAAGCAATGGCGCAGTGAGAGCTGTATTTTTTTTGTTTTTCAATTGTTGCCAAAGAGTGGTAAAGGTAAAAAGCAATAAAAACAAAAATCCAATAAAACCAAGAAATCCGGTTTGAAGCCAAAAAGCTAGGAAAATATTATGTGGCTGAGGGACTGCCCACTCTAAATATGGAGGATAATATTTTTGCATTGCCAAATATGAAGATTGGAAATTGCCTGGGCCTATGCCAACAATGATATTATCTTTAAGCAGTCGAGTAGAAACTTTCCAGATTGTTGCGCGCGAAGCAATAGAAGAGCGCTGGGAAAGACTGATAAGAGTTGAGAATTTTTCCGTGTTTATTTGAGAAAAAAATAAAATAAACAAGCAAGTAAGTAAAAATAAAACAGCAATAAATATTGCTTTGATCCCTAGAAATTTGTCATTCCGGACTTGATCCGGAATCCAGTCCGTATTGGTCTCAGTAAGTTTTTTACTTGATAATGTGGTAAAAATTTGTGTCGAACCTGGATTCCCGCCTCCGCGGGAATGACAAAGTTGCACAAATAAAGTTATTGCAAGAGAAAAAAGTGTTGCTATCCAAGCAGCATAGGAATAAGTGTAATAAAGTGAGATAATGATTATTATTAAAAGTGCAGTATGCAGAAGTATTTTTTTGTGATTATTTTTTTGTGAAATAGCTGAAAGTAAAAAGTATAATCCAAAAAAAATACCCGGAGCTAAATACATCGCCAATTGATTTGGCGACAAATAAAAGGCGCTTAATCGATTGTCATAAGTAATAATTCCAAAAAGTTTGTAAAAAATAGCCGTTACTGCAACTGCAGCGGCTGAAAAATAGATACTCGCAAATACTTTTTTTATATCAATATCTGATTTTAATGTTGTGTAAATTGCAAAAGAAAAAAACATAGGAACAATAAACCAACCCTTTAAAATTCCAATCCCAGTAAATGGGTTATTATTAAAAAATATTGAAATTAATATTCCAAAAATAACAAGAAGGCAACTAAAAACAAGGATCTTGGGAAGTTCTAATATTTTTTTTAAAAAAAGTTTTTTATTTTTTAAAAAAATCAAAATAATCACAAGTATTGCAAGGATTTCAAAAATGTTAGTTGGAAAATTAAAAATCCTTACCCGTATAAGATAAGCGGGTATGCAAAAAATAAGCAAAAGGGAAAAATTAATTAGCGTTAGTATTTTTTTCATAAATATAATTGGAAACACCCAGTGCAAGCAGCATCAAAAATAACGGCAAAATATGCACTGAATATAAAGGATTTTCAACCAAGGAGTGAACCGCAAAAATAGTTATGCTTGCAACTCCTGCAATAAAGAAAGGTTCAGTTTTTGATAATATCCAAAAACGCTTAAAGGTAATTAACAAAATTCCAATAAAAATAAGAGCAGCAATAATTCCAAGTTCAGCAGCAATATCCAAATATGTGTTGTGCGCATAAATAGGCTCACGATAAGTTGCATTTGATTTTACTGCCAATGAATATGCGCCAATACCAACACCAAGAGGATGCTCTTTTATAATTACAAGTGCTTGTTGCCAATTAGAAAGGCGTGCTTGGTTGGAGCCTTCTTGGACATCGAAAGAGGATGAAAATCTGCTAGCCACTGGATTATGGGGCGCAATTGTAAATAAAAAAACAAAAATTCCAGCACCGGCTAATATTTTGCTTGCAGTTTTCAGTGATACTAATGGAAGAATTGTAATGCTTCCTATAATTAACGCGATGTATCCTCCTCGCGTGAAAGTCAAAGCATCCGCAACAACCAATGACAGTGTTGAGAAAAGGAGCCATTTTTTGTGAGAGGTGGCTGTTGCCCAAAGTGCAATCGAAAAAGGAATAAGCATTCCAAGATAATATGACAGCATATGAGGATCAGGAAAAATTGCAATTGCTCGCATATATGTTGTTCCGCCGCTGTTTATCAGCCAACTTGGATAGGTAAGGACTGCGCCAGCAAATGTTTTACCAAGAAAAAAAGGAGTAATATATGTAGACAAAAAAAGAGAAACACTGTCAATTCCAAAAATGAATTGAGAAGTGAACTGCAGTATTCCAACCCAAGCTAAAACAGTGGCGCTGCTGACAAGAAATAAAAAAGCCCTCTTTTGTCTAAAGGTAGTGTTCAAAATGCTTGCAGTCAAAAAATAAAGCGGTGCTATAGAAAGTGGAAAAAGAATTTTTCGCACTGACCAAGAAAGGTTTGGAGAAAAGAAAATAGAAATAAGCGCAAGAATAAAAAACAGTCCCAGTAAGGATGTCGTCCAGTTTAATTTAAATATTTTTTGCTTATTTTTTAAAGCAATAACCATCCAAATCAAAAATAGTAAAGGAATTAATATTCTTATAATAGCCAAATCAAAGCCATCCTTCGGATTAAGTGCAAACTGAAAGGGTAAAAATAAACAAAAGAATAATAATACATGATAAAAAGTATTATTTTTAATCGAAAACAATTTTAATGTTTGAAATAAGCGCATGGGTATTAAAATGGGTAATTAATTTTTTTTGAAAAACAAAAAGGGTATTCTTAATAACTTTAAAAAAAATAAAGAACAATTTCCGAAATGTTTTTTAAAATAATAATCCTGCGATGCGTAGTAATATTTTTTTTTGCAAGCAGAATTTTGGAAACTTTGTCCACCTATGTGCAAAACCTGGATAAGTGGTAAAACTAGTATGCTTAAATTTTTTTCCTTAACTCTTCTACAAAGATCGACATCCTCAAAATACATAAAAAAGTTTTCATCAAAACCAGAGATCTCATCAAAAAGTGTTTTTTTGATGAGAAAGGCTGCACCACTGACCCAGTCGGCTTCGATAATATTATTTTGTTCCCACAAGTTTTTACCTTTAATGAAACCCAAATTGTTTTTGATGGTGTTGCAAAGGTTTATTTCATAGCCTGCGCTCCACTTTTGTATTTCTCCTGAGGGAATCGTGAGTTGTGGCGCTACTATGCCTACGGATTTATTTTCTAATGCAGCAAGTAAATCCGTAATGTTTCCCTTGATTAATTCAGTATCTGGATTTAAAAAGAAAAGAATTCCTCCTTTTGCAATTTTGGCTCCACGATTGCAGGCCTTGGCAAAACCCTCATTGATTCCATTTTCAATCAGACGAATATTTTCAATTGGCAGAATGCTTGTTATGGGTGCAGTGTCATTATTTATGATGATAATTTCGAATAAGCTGCCATCAGAACGAGATTGCAACGCTTGTATGCAGCGAGAAAGATGCCGCTCGCTTTTATAATTAGTAATAATAATAGAAACATCCATTCACCCTATTAAATAAGATTTGAACACTATAAAATAGTATTCAATCATATTATTTTACTTTTAATTTTATTTTATCGCAGGAGCTAGAGTTTTCGTTCAAATCTTAATTTTTTAAAATAGTAATTTTAAAAAATTATTTAACAGGGTAAACCTTCAAAACTATTTAAATTTCTAATTTTCTAAAATCCTTGTATGCTTGGCTAATCCTTAAGGCTGCAGAATCCTTTTTGATATAGATATTATAAAAGTTCTTTGCTTTTCGCAGAAGGAGATAAAAGAAATGCCATACTTTCCAAAATGCGTTGCTGTGTGTTTGAAAAAACAAAAGACCAGACAGCACAAGCCAATAATTTTTTGAATCATTGCTGCTACTTTGTTCTAAGTGCTGAATAGTTATTGTCGGATCTATTAATAAGTCAAACCCAGCTTTTTTTGAGCGCAGTGAAAAATCAGCATCTTCGTAATACAGAAAAAAGCGTTCGTCAAAAAGACCAACTTTTTTAAAGACCTCTTTTTTGATAAACATTGCACAGCCACTGAGATATTCTGAAAAATAAATATTACCTGAAGATTTTTTGGTTAAGTGCACGCTTTTCATTTTTCTCCACTGTACTTTTCCTCCAGCAAACCAAACACTTTCATTGTCAGCGTTTAAAATAAGCGGGCTTATAATGCCAGCAAGTGGATTTTCTTGGGCAGTTTTTACAAGTGAGGAAATAGTTGTTTTTTCTAAAATGGTGTCATTGTTCAAAACAAAAACATAGTCTGCGAATTTTTCTAGTGCATATCGTATACCAACGTTGTTGCCTTTGGAAAAACCAATATTCTCATCGTTTTTAATGAAGTGCGATCGAGAAAAATTAAGTCTAGCTTTTTCAAAAGATTCGTCTGTGGAATTATTGTCAACGACGACAATTTCGAGATTTGAATAATCAGATTTAAAAACACTAGTAAGGCAATCTAGTAATATATTTTTGCCATTAAAATTCAAAATGACAACAAAAACTTTGGGAAAAACAGGGCTGTTTATAGCCATAAGACAAAAGTTAGCTTTTTTGATTATTTACTGCTTACTATGCTGCGCAATTCTTTTATAGTAATGGTCTTGGTAATCCAGAGTAAAACAATATAAAAAATTGAACTTCCAAGTACGAGTGTTAAGAAGCTGTATGCTTTGAAAATAAAAAGAAATATTGCCATTGCAAATCCGGAAAATAAAATGCGCAGTAAATATTTTAGTGAAGGTTTAAAGCCTGTGTATTTTATAGTAAGAATAAGTCCTGTGAAAGCGACTAAAAATTCTGTTAATGTTGAAATAATGGCCGAAGCTGTGTAGGAATAAGCTGGAATGAAAATAAGATTAGCAGAAACGTTAAACAAGGCGCAACCGATGAGCATCCAAAGCATTTTTTTCTGATTGTTGCTGGCGATGAGAATGTTATTAAATAGTCCGCCAAAAAAGATGAAAGCAAGTGCAAAAATAAGTATTCGCAACGTGTTGGCGGCTTGTGAGAAAGCTGATCCACCTATGAGATTGATAATTCCTTCTGAGAGAAAAAGAGTGCCAATAATAAGTGGCACAATTATAATAAAGAAAACCTTGATGGTCTCATTTGCCAAATGAGCAAACTGTTTTTTATCAGAAAAGATATGACGTGAAAACATAGGAAACATAAGTCCAATAATCATTGCGGGAAAGAATGAAAGATTTTCAATAACCTTATAAGCGGCATTATAAATCCCAACCTCAGTATTTGTCTTAAGAACTGAAAGCAAGATGGTATCTATTTTAAAATAAACAAAAATTACAATTGCTGAAAAACCAAGTGGCGCTGATTCTTTTAGAAATTTTTTCCAATAAACAAAATCAAATTGCAATTTTAATGGTATATATTTTTGCACTAACAATAAAACTACTGTGAAATTGAAAATCATAGCGGCTAAGATGGATAAGATAATGGTTATAAAACCAAGATCATTGCGTACTGCAAAAATAATGATAGCAATTTGAATTATTTTTCCCAAAACCTCGGCAGTGGCAACTTTGTCCATTGCGAGATTTTTTTGAAAGACACCATTGAGAACCATATAGGTGGAAGAGAAAACAAAAGAAGCTGCCGCAATGAGGATACCAATTTTTACATCCTGAGAATAAGGTAAAAAGAAGACTAATATTGGCGTTACTAAAAAAACAGCAACAGATGAAATCAATCGCAAAGAAAAAGCATTGCCAAGAATTTTTTTCTCATCTGCATCAGCTCTCGAAATGTCTCGAGCTGTAATTGCATAAAGACCAAGATCTGCAACGCTGCCGAAAAAAGCAAAAAAAGCTAAAACGGTAGAATAATCGCCAAAGCCTTCTTTCCCTAGGTAACGTGTGATAAAACCAATCCCTACCAATGCAAGAATGGTAGATAGTATTTTTGTGATTGCATTAAAAATCACGTTGTAAGCAATTTTTCGTGCGATTGCCATTAGTTATCTTGGAAGTTACGCATAGTTGAGAAAATGCGTAAATCCTGTATTTGTAGAAATGACATTATAAAAACTAGTCAATCAAGTTGGCTGGCTTGATGACAACTTTTCTGTTTTCTCCTTCCCCAACGCTTTCAGTGGAAACTTGCGCGTTTTGAGAAAGTTCCATATGAACAATTCTGCGTTCATAGGTTGACATAGGTTGCATAAAAACACTGCGTCCTTGAGTGATTGCTTCATTGGCAGCAATCTTAGCTTGCTCAACAACGGATTGATTTTTTTGTTGTCGGTAATTGTTTATGTCTAATGTAAATCTGATTTTTTCAGGAATATGTTTCCTGACAATCAATCTTGCCAAATGTTGCAATGCTTGCAAATTAATACCATGTTGCCCAATAAGAAAATTAGAATCGCTTTCCGCTGCAATATCGCAAGTGATGCTGTCATCGTCTGTTGATTCAATGATTGTGACCTTTCCAGCGAATCCCATTTTTGTGAGCAACTCTTCAATTGTTTTCTTTATAACGGTAGTTGTTTTTTCGTCCATATGATTATATAAAATGAAATATTAATCTTGTTTGGATTTTTTTTCAATAATGATTTGTTGTATTAACATAAACAATGTTCCAGCTAGCCAATAAAGGGATAATCCTGCGGGAAATTTAATACCGATAAATAATGTCAAGAAGGGTCCGAGATAGAGCATCTGTTTGCTCATAATTTGAGCCATATCAGGTTGACCAGAGTCGTCTTTTTTGGGAGCGATAGGTTGATTGGCCATCAACATCTTTGTTTGGAAATATTGCGCAATTGCAGCCAACACAGCAATGATAATGCTTGGCTTGGTCAAATCAACTAACGAAATAAAAAACTGATTTATTTTCCCAGGGTCTGCAACGAAAGAATAAAGTTGCGCTGGATCTACCACAAGACCATTGCTAGAAATTTTTATTAAAACTTGATAAATAGCAATTAAAAATATTAATTGAACAACCAATGGCATACAACCAGAAAAAGGATTAGTTTTATTTTCCTTATAAAGTTCCATTAACTGCTTGGTTTGCTGTTCCTTGTTTCCTTTGGTTCGCTCTTGAAGTTCTTTGATTTTTGGTTGCAATTCCTGAAGTTTCTTTTGCGATTCAATTTGTTTCTTATAAAGCGGTATCAAAACAGTTCTTAGTAAAATGGTAATAAGAATAATAGAAATACCAAAATCCTTACCAGGAACGATATTATAAAACAAAATAAGGATGTTATATAAGGGTTGGTAGATAACTGTGTGAAAGAGGGCTAGCATTTTGTTTTTTGTATCCCATTTTTAAAAGGGGATATTAGATGAGTAAATTAGCTTTAGAGAAAATTTTCTTAAACTCGTCAATAATTTTAGTAAGTTCGATGTTTTGATACTCTGGCTTAATAAGAACGATGATATCAAAGCCGGGTTTGATTTTTTCCAAATATTCTGCGCAAGCTTCTCGAAGAATTCTTCGGGTACGATTTCTGACGACAGCTTTTTTTGAATAGTTTTTGCCGACAGGAAATCCAATTCGGGACACGGGCAGAGAATTTTTTGTAAATTTAATCGAAAGACCATCATATCCAGCATATGCTCCTTTGGAAAATACTTGGGCAAAATCTTCTCGTTTTTTCAATCTGTGTTTGATTGGGAGCATATATATTTATAAAACTGCCACAGTAATGGCATATTTTTTAAACTGAAAGTTTTTTGCGACCAGCTTGTCTGCGTCTTTTGATTACTTGAGCTCCGTTTTTAGTGCTCATACGCTCGAGAAATCCGTGACGGCTTTTTCTTTTACCCTTTTTTGGCTGATATGTGCGTTTCATAATATTTGCTTGATTAATTTATTAATATGAAATACTCGTTTTCCAATAATAGCTGTTTGAATAAGAAAATAGCACCAATTCTTAATTAACAGGATTCCAAGGAATACTATAAACAAGTGTATCAGTCTGAAGAAAAAAGTCAACCTATTCATTTAGAAAAAATGGCGCAACAGAGGTTTATTTTTGAATAATTGATTGGCTTTACTTTCAAAAAACATTAAAAATGATTGACAAGAGTGGATAAGAGGGGATATTCTAAGTTTACAGGGTTAAGTCCAGCAGCTTTTTTGCTTAAATACGAAAAAATATAGCTAAGGAAAAGGAAAAAAGAGACTTATCCACTTATCCACACATTATTAACAGTTGTCAGCTTGAATTGCTGGCAGTAGTAGGTCTAGCGTGATATAATTTTTTTGCACCATTAACAAGGATAAACTTGTATGAATAATGCAGAACTTTGGCAGGCTGCGCTTGGAGAAATAGAGCTTTCTATTTCAAAAGCGAACTTCAGTACTTGGTTTAAAAACACAACAATTCTTTCCAATGAAAATGGCAAGGTTGTTATTGGTGTGCCAAATGGTTTTGCAAAGGAGTGGTTGGAAAATAAATATAATACCTACATCTTTAGAGCGCTGCGAAATTTTCAAGATGATATTAAAGAAATTAGCTGTATTATATATAGCAATGAACAAGCACCTCTTAATGAAATTAAAAAGGTTGATTCAGCAGCTCCAGTTTCAGTGCAACAACTTTCACAAGAAATTCAACAAGGAAATAGTTTCTCGCAGCGCCCTATTCAGCCGATGGCGCATCCTGGAGTGCAAAACAGTGTTCCTTTCGAAAACAACATAAATACACGCTATACTTTTGAAAACTTTATTATTGGCGAAAACAATGAGCTTGCCCGCGCAGCATGTTTTGCTGTTTCTCAAAATTTAGGAAAAATATATAACCCACTTTTCATCTATGGTGGAGTTGGGCTTGGTAAAACACATCTTTTGCAATCAATTGGAAATGAGGTTTTGGCAAACGATCCTTCAAGAAGAATAAAATATATAACTTCGGAGCGTTTTGCCAACGAATTGATCGATTCTATTCGCAATCAAACAGTAAATGACTTCAAATCAACATATCAAGCCATAGACCTGCTTATTATTGACGATGTGCAATTTTTGGCAGGGAAGGAAAAGACGCAAAATGAATTTTTTCATATATTCAATGCTCTTTATCAGATAAACAAGCAAATTGTGATCAGCTCCGATCGTCCTCCTAAAGCGATTGCGACATTGGAGGACAGATTAAGATCACGCTTTGAGGGTGGGATGATTGCTGACATTGGAAAACCTGATATTGAAACTCGAATTGCTATTTTAAAAACAAAATCCGCAGAGAATAATTTTTATTTGGATGAAGAGGCGATCAGATTTATTGCTGAAAATGTGAAAAATAACATCCGCGAGCTGGAAGGTGCGCTCAATAGGATTATTGCTGCTTGTGAATTTAACAAAAAGTTGCCAACCTTGAAATTTGTTCAACAAGCATTGGCTGAGATAATTTCAAGCGGAAAAAAGAAGGGAATTCAACCGCAAAATGTGATTGAAGCTATTTCTCAATATTTCAATATTTCGACTAAGGAGCTCATTGAAAAGGGGCGTAAGAAAGAAATTGCCTATGCTCGCCATATTGCAATGTATTTGATGCGTAGTGAGCTCAATTCTTCATATCCTAGCATTGGAACTCAATTTGGAGGACGTGACCACACAACAGCGCTGCATGCTTATGAAAAAATAAACAGAGAAATAGAATCAGATGAAAAAGTACGTGAGGATGTAGCAGTGCTTAGAGAGAGAATATATGCAATATAGGCTCAATAAGGCTATAAAATGATTGTTAATAAGTTGTGGATAAGTGTAAGATAATTTAGAAAGTTTAAGAATATTCAAACATATGAAGCTAACTTGTACTCAGGAAAATTTCAAAAAGGCTATTTATAGCACAGAAAGAGTTGTAGGAAAGCAAATTACTTTGCCAATTTTGGAAAATATTTTGCTTGAAACTGACAACGGGATGCTTAAGATTTCAGCAACAAACCTTGAAATTGGGGTTTTTCTGAAAATTGGAGCAAAAATAGAAGAAGAGGGAAAAATAACCGTTCCTGCTCGTTTGCTTAGCAATTTTGTGAACAATATTCCAAATGTTGGAACTGTTTCACTTAGTGTTGTTGATCAAACCTTGCACATTGAAAGTGGCTCATCTAAAGCACAAATAAAAGGATTGCAAGCACAAGATTTTCCTATTATTCCAGAAATGGAAGGAGAATTTCTTTTTTCTTTGCCAGCTCAAGAAATGAAGGAAGTAATCCCGCGCTTGGCTGTTTGTGTTTCGTTGGACAGTACTCGTCCTGAACTTACGGGTCTTAATTTTGTTTTGGATAAGCTTGAGGTGCGCCTGGCTGCTACTGATAGTTTTCGTTTGGCAGAGGCTGTTGTAACGCTAATAAAAGACAATTCACAGGCGTATGATTTGTTTATTGAAAAAACAAATTCTGTTATTGTGCCACTTAACACAATTTCAGAATTGTTTCGAGTGATTAATCCGGAAACACAAGACATTAAAATTGGTATTGAGGAAAGTCAGATATTTTTTCAAATTGACAACGTGCGCATCGTTTCACGCTTGATTAATGGAAAATATCCACCTTATCAACAAATTATTCCGCAAGAATTTACCACCAAAGTTTTTCTTTCCAAAGATGATGTTTTGCGCGCTGTTAAAATTGCAGGAATTTTTACTCACAGCAAAGCGGGGGAAGTTAAATTTACTGTAAACTCCGAGGCTAAGGAAGTTTATGTTCAATCAAAAGCAGAAGAGGTTGGCGAAAACAAGACCATCTTGAGTGCTCAAATTGAGGGTCCTGATCAAGAGGCGCTTTTTAATCCTCGATATATGGTAGATGGCTTGCAAGCAATTTCCACGCCGCATTTGGTTTTGTTGATGAATAGTGGCGGCTCTCCCGCAGTTCTTCGTATGGTGCAAGGAGAAAAGAAAGAGGAAATGCTTAATTATACTTATATTATTATGCCGATAAAGAACTAATAGTCTGGAAGCTGTTTGTATGAATATTATTTTTTTGCTCGCCTAGACCCTCTCGAGTCGGCCGGACGTCGCAAAAAACAATATTCATACAAACATTTTATTTATCATGAAAACTCTTGGGTCTTTTATAAACAAAAAAACATTAAACAAAAGTGCTGTTATTGACCAACAAAGTGTTTTTTATGTTTTTCAAATAGTTATCAAAGAGGAATATGGCAGGCAGGGATTGGAGAATATTGTGCCAGTGTCTTTTAGAGATAAAAAAGTGTTTATTAGAACAAACAGCTCTTTCTGGGAAAACGAAATTTTGCTTAGAAGAAAGCAAATTGTGGCCAAGATAAGCAAGGAACTTGGCGGCGAGGAGATAATTGATATAGTGATGACAGCATAAGTTATAATGTTCATAAGGTTATAAAGTTTATAAGGTAAATTGCGGACTATTGCCAAAAGTCTCCAAGCGTGTTAATAATATATAGAACAATATTTAAATAATTATATCGAACTCGCACTTCCCTAATGCTCTCAGGGATGAGTAAGTTCAAATATCAACGTGCCAATCAAAAAATCAGCCAAAAAGTATATGCGAGTGACTGATCGCAAAACACTTCGAAACAAAGTTGTAAAGGGTGTTTTCCGAAATGCTATCAAAGACACCAAAGAAAATATTGCAGCAGGAAAGGTTAAAGAAGCTCAGGAACTGCTCAAAGCTGCTATTAAGGCTTTGGACAAAGCTGCACAAAAGAAAGTTATCAAAAAGAACACCGCAGCTCGCAAGAAATCAAGATTGAACGCTGCCGTGAAAAAACTTGCCTTAAAAAAATAGCGCACATTTGAATGCATCGCTTAGGCGGTGCATTATTGTTTGCACTATACAAAATGGGAGGTGCATATGTGTGAAAAATGTTTGGACGACGTCATAAAATCAGTTAAAAGAACTGATAATTATGAAGAGTGGAGATGTTCTGTATGTGGAAAAATGCAAAACAATGGGGGAAGGCCTCGCTGGGGAGAGGGCTTTGCTAAAAAGCAAAAATAGTCCTTGTAATATTTGAAACATAAAAGCGACCAACTGGCCGCTTTTTTATTTATAGTGAAACAATAAAAGTGTCGAGCGCGAGAACTGGGTCGACTTTGCCGGTTTTGGCAGAGAAATCTATCTCGGCCAGATCGCGGAGCATTTGTTTGGTTTTTTGTTCGGATAAATTTCGGATTTGCGAAAGAGATTTTTGTACAACGTAGGGATGGATGCCGGAAGCTTGTGCAATTTGTGGAGCACCTGTCATTCCTTGCCAATAAAAGTCGCCGATTTTTAGCAGGGTGCGGATTTGATAGGTATACATTGAAAGAATATAAAAAACGTCTTCGCCCTTGGTGAGTTGCTGATGAAAAAGGTCTAGTGCTTTCGATTTGTTTCCACTAGCAAGTGCTTCAATGGTTTCAAACATTGTTGAATCAACTTTTGATTTTACTAACAAAACCACATCGGCATCAACAATTTCGCCAGAATTTTTATAGTTTACTAGCTTGGTAATTTCATTGCTAAGAATATTCAGATCGCTGCCAGTTGCGGCTAAAAGCATATTGAGCGCATTTTTGGTAAAAGATATTTCTGCTGATTGAGTTTTGGCAAATGTCAGCGCCCAATTGGCAAGAGCAGTTCCTTCAAGAGGTGCAAATTCTTGTCTTTTGGCTGTTTTAAAAAGAAATTTGTACAAAGCTCCGTTTTTCTTGGGAGAACCATTTTCATAAAAAATAACAATAGTGTCGGCATCCTTTTCTGTGTCAGGGTTGGCCTTGAGAAGCGTAAGAATTCCTTTTTGCACTTCAGTTGAACCTTTGAGCATACTGTTTTTCACAATAACCAACCTTTTGGTTGAGAAAAGTCCTTGCGCTGAAAAAGCAGTGGAAAGATTTTCAGCTGAAGCACCTTCGCCATAATCAAGAACGCTCAGGTCTGTGCCTGAGCCATTCTTTTCAAGATATTTATTTTTAAGGTCGCTGAGTTTTTCCAAAGAGCGGAAATTGTCGACGCCAAACAAAAAAATTAACATAATATCTAATATAAATTTCAAATTTCAAATAAATTTCAAATGTATTAATTTTGAAAATTTTAACATCGAGACTTTATTTGATATTTGATATTTGGGTTTTGACATTATGATCTCTAGGCTGCTGGTGTCCATCGGAGTGCCTGACCTGGATCAATGATGTCAACCCAAATTTGTCCTGGGACGAATTTTATTTCTTGTCCTGTTTCGTCAAAGAAGAATAGCTTGCTGTCTATTTTACTTTTGTCTTTTTTCCAAGCCCCTTTATATTGCTGTCCGTTCATATAGAAAAAAGCGCTGCCTGAATCATTTTGATCAAACCAGGGATCGCCAATTTGGATGTTCGCATATTGTTCGCCAACTTTGATTGGTGCTGCATCAGCAATCATTACAACGACATTTTTTGGTGCAATTTTTTGTTTGTTGTTTCTGTCAGTGTCTGCAACGCCACCCCAAGTTCGAAAATATGAGTTACTTTCTTTGTCGTAATCATATTCAACGTCAAAAGGTTTTGCATATGCAACACGAAGATTTCCTCCGTTCGGACGTTGATCAAAAGCTGCTTCTGTTTGATGAGGATAACCCAAAAATTTGTTTTCAGTGCTATAGCCAAAAGCTTTGGCACCTTCTAGCAAACTGGTAAATTTAGCATAACCCGTGTCAACTCCACGCATATTGCCCTCAGCTTCTTTGCGGAAACAATATTGTCCTGCAGATTTTCCAGCATCATTGTTGCAATTCATATCATCAATAATTCCACTGTTTAGCACATTTTTGAATTCTTCAATGTCAGCTCGTCCCCAGTGAACATAGATAGAATCAAAACTCTTGGCAAGATGCACAAAGTCGTGGCGAGCACTTCGAAGTGAGCCAACTTCTTCTGGAGTGTTGCATCCATATACTCCCATTAAGCGAGTGATGCTGCCATAAACAGCAACCATTTCTACTACCATATCAGCCTGAGAAAGTCCTGCCAAAGGCCTTGCTGCAACGTCTGCTGGTTGCATCACAGCAAAAGAGCGTTTATTCCAATTGTCGCAAGTAAGTCCGGAAATAGGGCTAACGTCGCCAGAATTAGCAGGAACTGTCTGCTGAGGAGTACCGTTTATTTGGATTTGTTTAACATTTTTGTTTTTATCTCCTGCTAAGAAATAAAAAATTGCTCCCACGATTATCATCGCCACTGCGACAATGATGCCTATTTGTTTTCTGTTCATTGAGTTAGTGATACGAATTATGCAAATAGGATGCTAATACGCAAATATGCTAATGAATCCATTTGCATATACGCATCATTCGCATATTCGTATTATAAATTGTTTATTTTTGGCAAGTTGGACAGTAAAAAGTGCTTCGCTGCTCAACTATTTCCTTTGCGATTATTGTACCACATTTGTGGCACTTCTTGCCAGCTTTTCCATATACTTTTAATTGATTTTGAAAGCCACCCTTTTTGCCATTTGCATCTCTATAATCACTGATCGAAGTACCCCTCATTTTGATGGCTTTTGTTAATATTCTTAAAACAGAATGATGTAAAAGCTTGATTTCTTTATTGGTAAGGCCAGAAAGTTTTCGCAGAGGATTTAATTTGGCGTCGTAGGGAATTTCCGAGGCATAAATATTTCCAATTCCCGCAATAGCAGCTTGATTCATTAAGAGGCTTTTGATGTTTTTACCTGTCACTCGTGAGTGACGGGTTTTATTTTTATGCTCACTGATAATTCTGGAAAAAGTTTGGAGAGTAAAGTTTTTTGAAAAAGGATCAACCCCTTTAGTTTTTTCAATTTGAGAAAGTTTCTCAAGACTTATCAATTCCAGTGTCGCAAATTTTCGTATGTCAGAAAAAACTAAAGCACCGTGTTTTTTTAGAAAGAATATGTGATGAAAATATGGATATTGTTTATGAAACTCAGCCGCATTTTGTTTGAAAATTTTAGAATTGGGGTTTATTTGGAAATTGGAAATTGGAAATTGGAAATTTAGTAATAGTTTTCCCGTCATTTTTAAATGAATAATAATGGCATTTTTGCTGGACAATTCGATGATAATGTTTTTGCTTAATCTTTGAATGCTTTTTATTTTTCTTCCAACAACTTCCTTTTCAAAGTCTTTTGTCTTGATAGCTTTTTCAAAATCTGTCCAAAAACCGGTGATTGTATCACCGGTTAATATTTGCAAATCATTCACGATAGTTTGTACTTCCGGGAGCTCAGGCATATATTAATAAATTTTTAATTTCCAATTTTTAATTTTTAAATAAATCTAAATGTTAAAATTTTTAAACATTTAAACATTAGAACTTTAAAAATTATTTATAAAATTACAAAATTAAAAATTAAAAATTCTCGCGAAGCGAGTTACACTTCTCCCCAATTGTCTCCGATGCTGACATTAACAATCAGTGGGACGCGCAGGGGATGAACATTTTCCATAATTTCTTTGAGTTTCTTTGCAGTTTCTTCCGCAAAATCATTGCGCACTTCCAGGATAACTTCATCATGTATTTGAAGTATCATTCGTACGTTCGTATTTGATTCGTAATTAGTAGAAATTTTAATCATAGCCAATTTTACAATATCGGCTGCCAATCCTTGAATTGGCATATTAATGGCCATTCTTTCTGCCGAAGCAGCAACCTGAAAATTTGGCGAGTTTATTTCGTGCAAATTGCGTCTTCTTCCAAGCAATGTTTCCACATATCCATTATTTCGTGCAAATTCGCGAGTTTCTTTCATATATTCGGCTACGCTTGAAAAGTTTTCCATATATGTGTTGATGAATTTCTGTGCATCTTCGCGAGAAATTCCAGCAGACTGTGAAAATCCGAAAGAACTCATTCCATATATGATGCCGAAATTAAGAGCTTTGGCGCTCGAACGCATTTTTTCAGTGACCTGCGAAAGTGGCACTTTGTTTATTTCAGCTGCGGTAATTTTGTGAATGTCATCGCCTCGGTGAAATGCTTCAATAAGTTTTTTGTCGTTGGAAACGTGCGCCACGCAGCGTAAATCAATTTGAGAATAGTCGGCGCTGATCAATTTGTATCCTTCTTTGGCAACAAAAGCAGTGCGCAGAAGTTGTCCAAGTTCTGTCTTAATAGGAATATTTTGCAAATTAGGATCGGTGGATGAAAGTCGCCCCGTTGCTGCTACCGCTTGATTGTATGTTGTGTGAACGCGAGAATTTTTGTAAACAAGTTTTGGAATAGCATCGAGATAAGTCGTCTTTAATTTGAAAAGCTCGCGATATTCTTCGATTTTTTCAATAATCTTGTGCGAACCCCTAAGTTTTTCAAGTTCAGCAGCTCCCGTGGAAAGTCCTTTCTTGGTTTTTTTAATATCAACACTTGGAAGATTCATTGTGACAAAAAGAATTTCGGAAAGTTGCGATGGGGAATTGATATTAAATTCTTTGCCGGCAAAAGTATAGATTGATTTTTCAAGATTTTTCAATGTGCCAGTAATTTTTTCTGAGATACCTTTGAAAATAATAGTGTTGAGTTCAATGCCAGTCATTTCCATTTGAGCCAAGATTTTTACAAGGGGCATTTCCATTTCGGAAAAAATTGTTTGCAATGTTCCGTCAGTCTTGGCTGCTTCTTTTTGCTCTGCGCTTATTTCTGAGATTCTTTTTTCCAAAGCAGCTTTTAATTTCAAGGAATAATCAGCTTTTTGACACACAATATTTTTTGCAAGTTGCTCATCTTCAGGGTTTGCCACCAAAGAAAGTTGTCCTTTGAATTTTTTTTCAAAAGTAATCTCTTCTCCAAGTTCTGAGAAAATCATTTTTTCAAAATCAAGTTTTTCGCCCGGGTTTAAAACATAGGCAGCTAGCATTGCATCAAAAGAAAGTCCCTCCATCACAATTGACTCAGCAAAAAGTTGCTTATAAATCGCTTTTAAATCGTAGCCAACTTTCATAATTTCCGGATTTTCTAAAATTGTTTTTAATTTGGAAAATGCCTTGCTGGCAGTCGGGAAAAAAGTGGCACGTCCTGTCTTCCAAGAAATTGCAATGCCGGTCAACTTTTCCTCGCTAATTTCTGTTGCAATTGAGAGTTCTGAGACACTAGAAAATTCAGCAATCAGTTCGTCCGCATTTTTTTCATCCGCGATGGTGTATCTAAAATCGACAACTCCGTTGGATGTTTTCTCGCTTTCTTCGTTGGCATTTTCATCTTTTGGTAAGCGCTTGATTAAGCTGAAAAAATTTAATTCAGAAAAAAGTTTTACAATTGTTTCGCGATCAAAATCTTTCAGCACTGATTTTTCCAATTCAAGAGAAACCGGCGCATCAAGTGCAATCGTGGCCAACTCTTTGCTGAGATATGCTTGCGCTTTGTCGCGCACTAATTTGTCTTTGACTGCACCCTTAATTTCCTCGATGTTTTCGTACACACCATCCAGGGTCTGGTATTTTTGCAGCAAGGTGACTGCGGTTTTTTCTCCGATACCTTTAACTCCTGGAATATTGTCAGAGGGATCACCCCGCAAAGCTTTGTAATCAATAATTTGATCAGGAGAAAGGCCATAGCGCGCAAAAACTTTTTCACTATCATACATAATCGAATCAGAAAGTCCGCGTCTCATCGTGTACACGCTTGTGGTGTCATTTACCAACTGCAGGGTGTCCATATCGCCAGTCACAATAATCGTTTCAATTTCCTCTTTGTTTTTCTTAATCTGCGTGGCAATTGTTCCAATCACATCGTCAGCTTCAAACCCTGCCACTTCATAAATCGGAATATTAAAAGCTTTGACCACTTCTTTAACCCTCGGAATCTGAGCATAGAGTTCATCATCTCCTTTTACTCGAGTGGCTTTGTATTCTTCAAACTTTTCATGTCGGAAAGTTTTGCCCGCCAAATCAAAAGACGCCACGACATAGTCCGGCTTAAACTCCGCAATCACACTCAAAAGAGTGGAGGAAAATCCATACACCGCATTGACCAACTCGCCCTTCTTCGTCGTAAACGGCGGCAGCGCATGATACGCCCTATGAATGATGGCGTTACCGTCAATGAGGATGAGTTTCTTGCCCCGTGAAATTCCGACGGAGGAGGACGATTTCACTGAGGTTTCATTATTGTTTTCTTTAGGCATAATAGTAAATATTTGAATAGAATGAGAGTTTAAGGGATGTTTTAAGTATACCGCGCTGTTAGAATAATACAAACATTTACTTGCAAAATTATGGCAGAGGAATAGAATGATTTAAAATGATGTTATTTAACAAAGAGGGGGTGCTATTATGGCTTTTATAAAAATCACTGCTGGTCCTGAAAAAATTGCGGGAAAGGAATTTCCTATTCCTGCAAATATAAGGGAAAGCGAAACTATTTTTAAGGAGATTGTAAAAGAAGGCTGTTTTTGGAAAATAGATATGTCTGGCTTGAGCAGTTCAGCAATTTATGATTTAAAGATAATGGATTTTTCAGCCAGATGCGCCAGGTCTATTTGTATGGGGATTCCTATTTTTATAAAGGATCAGAGGATTGTTGTCTTAAGTGTTAGTAAAAAATCAGTAGACGATGCTTTGCGTAGAGTCATTAACTTGCTAATAGTTTCAGGTGGAAATATGAGAATTGCTAAAGATGATAAAGATGGGTTGAAAATAGAAATAATTCCGAATGTCGAAAGTGATGATTTTGCAGAGGGTATGATTTTTGCAAATGCCTAAATGGTTATTTTTTTCAAATATTTTTGAAAGTATAGAGCGGTTGTTAATTAACTACTCTTTTTTATTGACAAAAATCAATGTTGGTCCATAATTGTGCTATGCGGTGTTTTGCTTGTTGTAGTTGCCTAGATGTCACAGTCATCCTTTCTGCTATGTTCAAGAAAGGAGGTGATGCAAAATGGCAAAACAATACTACATCGTCGATGGTGTTATTTATTTTTCAAAAGAAAACGCGCTAGCCGTTATTCAAGGAAAATAAAAACTCCAAAATGTTTTCTGGTTTTCTGACGTAAAAACAAAAATCAGACTTGCCGCATCAATGATGTGCCATGAAATAAAAAAAGGAGGTCAATATGACCTCGAAAAAAGGACCATAGAAGTATGAGTCCTTTTTCATTTTTGTGTATATAAAAACAGCGTGATATAATGAACAAACAATAATTAAGCGATAAAATATGAATATTTTTGAAAATAGTGTGCTCAAGCCAGTTGAAAATCCTGCTATAAAAAAAGAAGAACCAATAACGGAAACATCACAAGTAGCGACAACAGAGGAAAAAATAAGAAGAACGAGTATTGCAACGGCTGGTGGAATTTTTGATATGTATCTTAAAAAAGATGAAAAGCTTAATATTGAGGAATTTGGTGATGTTTATCCTGCTGAAGAAATAAAAAAAGACAGAGAAAGAGTTGAATACATTAAAAAAGGAAAAGACTACAAGGAACCAACTGACGATAGTATTGTTTTGGAAAATATGTTTACTGATTTAGTCGAAAAATATAATTGGTTTGGCGAAGGTGTTAAGGTTGTTCAATTGAGTGAATTTGATGACAAGATTGCCAGTGGCGCTCATTGCGATGTTATTTTGGAAATACCAACGGGTGAAGATGGTTCGATAGAGAGAATAGGAATAGATCTTACTACCGCGATTAATTATGATAATCTTAGTAAAAAGAGATTGAAATGTCTAGATGCCGTTAAAAGTGGAAATTTTTTCAGTGTTAAATATTTTAAATCAAAAATAGATAATACAAAAGGAAAAATAGATGATGTTCCAGTATTTTTTGCAGGAATTGGCAAGGAAACACTAAGTGCGCTTTGTGATAGCATTGCAAAGCAAGAGAATACCGGAATGGAAATATTAAAAAAACATGAAGTACAACTTATGCTTATTAGAGAACTTCTTGCACAAACCGAAGTTTATTATGGTATTGCGCAAGCCAGTCATGGAGAAAATTCTAAAATGACAGCATCTCTGGATTATTATCAAAGATTATTCGACTGGATGCATGATAATAAAAAAAGCCTCTATTCGAATGGATTCGAACAAAAGGCTTTGCAAGACAAGGTTTTTGCGTATATTGCAAAATTTGTCTAAATTTGTACAGCTCTCATTTTTCTTGTTAGGCGCATTCCGTTGACTATGCGCATTACTTTTAATGCATATTCTTTTCCATACGCTTTGCACAAAAGTTGAAAATCTAACTCAGTCATATTTTTCGGTTCGTCAGTTGTTTGTGGTACGACCGGGGATTCCATTGAAAAACTCCTTTCTTTTTATAACATGCTTTCATTAATGGAAATAAGAATAGATTGTTAAAGAGTAAATATCAATATAGCACGGTTTTTGAATATTGTCAATAGTAAAAAGAGCCTAGAGCTCTTTTTTTGTCGAAATGGTAATTTCCCTTTCTTTCTCACTGAGCCATTGGAAGTTAATCCAGAGCGCGTTGGTGGGGATTAGTTTTCTTACTTTTTCTGGCCACTCAATGATAGTGATCGAATTTTCTTTGCCGGCAAAGTCTTTGAATCCTAATTCTAACAAATCTTTTGAATTTATTCTGTAAGCATCGATGTGAAAAACATTTAACATTTGACCTTTGACCTTTGACGTTTTTTCTTTTGAATTTACTTTATGAACTTTATAACTTTTTACTTTATAAACTTTCGCGATAGCGAACGTCGGGCTCGTGTATGGTCCTTTGATTTTTAAACCTTTTAATAATCCTTGAGTGAAAGTTGTTTTGCCAGCGCCTAGGTCGCCAGACAAACAAATTATCTCTCCACCACAAAGTTCCTCGGCAAGCAGTGAGCCGAGTTTTTTAGTTTGAAGTGAAGATTGTGTTATGAATTCATTAATCATATAACATAAAACATATAGCAAAAATTTAGATTAGTAAAGAAAAAGGCAAAAAGAGAGGGCAGGTCGACGAATGTCGAGCTGCCCTCCAAAGCTGTTGCTAGTAGCTAGCGACCACCACCACCTTTCCGACCATCTCTGGTGTCGTGATGTTTGCGTCTGTCATCGTTTTTCATATTCCCCCAAGGATACCAAACTCCTCGTGGAGGATTATAATTTATGGGTGGGTTGTAATAATGAGTTCGCCCGTAGTAATTATAATCGTAATCATAGTAAGGATATGCCTGCAAATAATAAGTAGCAGGCACATCAATGGTTCTGTAAATCCCTGGTTCTATAACCCTCATAACACAACCAGTTAATGTTAATAATGACAAGACAATCAGAATTGAAAAAAGTATTCTTTTCATAAACTTCTCCTTTTTGACGCCCTTGCGCCTGGAAGTGTGTATTTTTTGTACCTTTTTAAATTAAAGAACTTCAACCGTAATGGATAATTATACACCCAAAGTGGCTTGTTGTCAAGCATTTTATTGACCCCGTTAGAAAAATGCAAAAGTAATTTTTTATAATATATAGTCTAATATATCAAGATACTATACCATAATTTTCTGCATTGTCATTTTTCTAACGGGGTTGACATTACTCAAAATGCCTGCTACTTTATATTACTTAGCTAAATAGTTATAAAGTTCATAAAGTTGGTAAAGTTTATAAAGTTTGTAAAGTAAAAATTCAATAAACCTAAAATCTAGAACCTATCACCTAAAACCTAGAACCTAAAACCTGAAACGATATGAGTTTAGATCTCGCGCAACAATTAGATAATGTTTTGAAAAACGCCAAACACGTTCTTATCTTTATGGCGCAAGATTTTTCTGGCGATGCGGTTGGCTCTGCGTGGGCAACTTATTTCTTTTTGAAAAAAAATAATATTGAAGCAACAGTTGTAGTTCCAAGTGATGAAAATTATTTGCAGCGTTTTTCATTTTTGACAAAACCGGAAGATTTGATGGATTCGTTGGCAGGCGCAAGAGATTTTGTGTTGGCATTTAACACAAAGTTCAACAAGATTACTAACGTGCGCACAGAAAGAGTTGAAGATGAATTGCGAATTTTTATTACTCCAGAAAAAGGTTCAATTGATCCGCGCGACTTTTCTTTTATTCCTGCAAAATTCAAATATGATTTAGTAATCGTGCTTGGCAGTCCCGACAAGGAATCACTCGGAAAGGTGTATGAAGAAAATCCTGATATTTTTTATGAGGTTCCTGTTGTTAATATTGATCATCACACGGAGAATGATAATTTTGGACAAGTAAATATTGTTGATATTACTGCGTCTTCGACATCTGAAGTGGTGGCGGATTTGTTTTCTAAAATAAATGAAAAAAATATTGATGAGAATATGGCGGAAAGTTTGCTCACTGGAATTATTGATGCAACTAACAGTTTTCAGAAAAAAAACACCTCGCCAAAATCATTGCAAATTGGTGCAATGCTGATGACAAAGGGAGCTGATCAACAAAAAATTATTCGCTATCTTTATAAGACACAGCCGCTTCATCTTTTGAAACTTTGGGGTCGTGTGATGGCGAGATTGTATTGGGAAGATGAAATTTCTTTGGCTTGGGCGCCCGTGTTTTTGGAGGATTTTGTGCAGAGCCGCTCAAAACCGAGTGACGTACCTTTTATTTTGGATAAAATTAAAGAAAATTATTCTGCTGGCAAAATTTTTATGGTGCTTTATAACGAAACCCCTGGGCAAGTGCGCGGCGTGATTAAGTGCATTAATAATGATCAGTTGAAAAAAGTTGCTGAGATTCTTGAAGCCAAAGCAATTGGAGATGTTTGCGAATTTTCACTCCAATCTGGAGACACCACCGAAGCAGGACAGCACATCGTCGAAAAACTCCGCACAGGATTGATTGTGTAATAATTTTTTTTGATAATAACTAAGCGAGCAGTTCTTACTGGTCGTTTTTCTTTTGTCCAAAAAGCATTTTTGGGGTATAATAACTTTGTAAATAAAAATAAAAACAATTTTTTTGTATTCATGTTACATGCTATATGTTTCATGTTATATGACTTAGTATGGTAAAAGTTTCGCATAAACAATTGATTCATAATACTGACAAGGATGAGCAGGCGGGCAAGCTTCTTCAGCATATGCGAGGAGAGTCTGAAGAAGAACGAGCAGCACAGTTGGCGAGCGAATATGATCTTTCTTATGTCGATCTAAATATTTTTCCTGTGGGCGCAGAGGATATGCGCACAATCAGCGAGGAAAACTCGCGCGAATTTCAAATTTGCGTTTTTCAAAAAGCTGGCAAGGAATTACGAATGGGTATTATTGATCCAGCAAACAAAAAAACTCTTGATCACATTGAAAGTCTTAAAAACGAAAATGGTTGGACGATTCATTTGTATGTGATTTCAAATTCTTCTTTGGAAAAAATCTGGAAAAGATATGCGGACATTCCGCTTTTGGAGAATTTGGAAGCTATGCAAATCACGCTTAGTGGGGAGGATTTGGAAAAATTTGAGAAAGAATTTGGCAGTATGCTTGATTTGAAAAAGCGTATTCGTGAAATTCCAACCACTCAAATCATTTCAATTATTATGGCTGGCGCCGTGAAAATGAAGGCCAGTGATATTCACTTTGAACCGCAAGAAGAAGAGGTCAGAATGCGTTTTCGTATTGATGGAATTTTGCAAGATGTTGGAAGATTTCCAAATGACACATATCATTTCATTTTGTCCCGCATTAAGATGATGGGAAAAATGAAAATAAATATTCGCGACATTGCGCAAGACGGTCATTTTTCCATTGATATGGAAAATGGAAAAATAAATGTCAGAACAAATATTATCCCAGGAAGTCACGGAGAATCGGTGGTAATGAGGCTTTTGAGTCAAGCTGATATTTTACTTTCGGTTGAGGATTTGGGTTTGCGCGGCTTGGCATATGAAAATGTGCAAAGAGAAATTGCCAAACCTCACGGAATGATTTTAACAACAGGGCCAACGGGATCCGGAAAAACCACCACACTGTATGCCTTGGTAAACAAGCTTAATGTTGCGGGAGTTAAGATTATCACGATTGAAGACCCAATTGAATATGAAGTAAAAAACATTTCTCAAACACAAGTTGCCAAGGATCGCAACTATACATTTGCAGAAGGCCTTCGCGCAGTGGTGCGTCAAGATCCTGATGTTATTTTGGTTGGCGAAATTCGTGATGATGAAACGGCAGACATTTCAGTTAATGCGGCACTCACTGGACATCTTGTGCTTTCCACACTGCACACCAACAATGCACCTGCTTCCATCCCACGCTTTATTGAACTTGGTGTTAAACCCAATTTAATTGCACCATCAGTAAATTGTTTTATTGCACAACGTCTTGTGCGAAAGCTTTGCCAACATTGCAAAGAAGAATATGTTCCAGCGCGAGAAACTTCTGACAGTGTTAAAAAAATCTTGTCGATTATTTCTCCTAAGGCAAAACTTGAAATTCCCAAGACTATTGAAAAATTGTATCGTCCTGTCGGTTGCGACAAATGTCATGGACTAGGATTTAAGGGGCGAATCGGAATTTTTGAGGTGCTCACAATTTCTGAGAATATTGAAAAGTTAATTTTGGAAATGGGAGGAGAAAGAGAAATTGCACAAACTGCTTTGGAAGACGGAATGATCACAATGGCGCAAGACGGAATTCTAAAAGCTATTGAAGGGCTGACTTCAATGGAAGAAGTTTGGCGCGCAACAGGACAAACTGAATTTCTGGAGGAAATTTATGAAAAATTGATGTCACAATCAATGTCTCGAGCAATCGATATTACCGAGGAGGATATGCTTTTGGTTTCACAAAACTTAGAGCCAGTGGAATCACTCAGAAACCTAATTGAAAAATCAAATCAAAAAAGCAGTGCTAAATATATTTTTGCTAGCAGCTTACTGCTTAATGTGGGAGATATTCACATTGAACCGGAAGAAAAAAGCGTGAAAATTCGTTATCGTATGGATGGAATTCTTCAAACGATTGCAGAAATTCCTCTTAATGAATATCCAAGCTTATTGGGCAGCATCAAATTTTTGAGTGGCTTTTCAACGGAGGTGCGCGGCGGTGTTATGGATTCTCGTTTTTCAATTTCTTTAGACAAACCATTTGGAAATATCACAGACACAAAAGTTGATGTGCGTGTTTCGATAATTCTGGGTGGCTATGGCGAAACTGTGGTAATGAGACTTTTAAACAAATCATCGGTTGCTCTTGATTTGGAAAAGTTGGGGATTAGAAAGCAAAATTTGGAAAAAATTATTAGTGAAATTAAAAAGCCAAACGGTGTCTTTTTGACAACTGGTCCAACCGGCAGCGGAAAAACCACGACATTGTATAGCGCGCTGAAAGTTCTTAATAATCCCGAAGTGAAAATCATCACAGTTGAAGATCCGATTGAATATCAATTGGATGGAGTTTTGCAGACCTCGGTTGATGACAAAGAAGGGTATACTTTCCCAACAGCGCTGCGGGCACTTCTTCGTCAAAATCCTGACATTATGATGATTGGCGAAATTCGCGACGAGGAAACGGCCAACATTGCCATTCAAGCCGCTCTTACAGGACATTCAATTCTTTCCACGCTTCACACAAATGATGCAGCAGGCGGAGTTCAGCGTTTGATTAATATGGGAGTGCGCTCAGATGACCTTGCAACAGCCGTTAACGCGCTAATGGCACAAAGACTCGTGCGCAAGCTCTGTGATTGCAAAACTGAAAGGCATTTGACTATAAGTGAGATTTCAAAAATGAAAAAAATATTGGGAAATGTTTCTGAAAAATCTGGAATCGCAGTCCCATCTTTTGAAAAAGTTTATGAAGCCAAGGGTTGTGATAAATGCAACAATATTGGATACAAGGGCCGCACAACAATCAGCGAAGTGCTAGTGGTTGATCGCGATATTGAAGAACTCATCACTCAAAGTGCTTCATCTTCCCAAATCCGCGACAAAGCCATTGAAAACGGAATGATTTCAATGGAACAAGACGGAATGCTCAAAGTTCTCGAAGGAGAAACAAGTTTAGAGGAGGTGGAAAGAGTAATATAGGGCAGGTTTTAGGTTCTAGGAATTAGGTCGTAGGGAAATACAAAAATACAAAATTATAGGTTTTAGGAATTAGGTTGTAGGTAAATACAAAATACAAATTATAGGTTTTAGGAATTAGGTTGTAGGTAAATACAAAATACAAATTATAGGTTTTAGGAATTAGGTTGTAGGGAAATACAAAATACAAAATAAAAAACCTTCTCGCGCTAAGCTTGAAGGTTTTTTTCGGAAACAAGTGCAACTTGTGTTCATTAATCTGTAGACATATCCCGGGAGATAGATCCCCCGGGGAAGTTGCAGTGTCGAGGTGTACCGCCGCCGAAACCGCAATACCCATATCTGGACAAAAAAGCAACCGATATTGATGACAAAAGATAGAAGCCACCAACTGTCTACAGGTTAATGAAAACAACAATACTTTCTCACTTGATTGTTCAGCTTAGCACAGCTTTGTTTTCTTGTCAAGTTATGCTGCGCAAACATGGAGCATGGAACATAAAACAAGAGCCAAGATATTGCTAAACATGCAAAAAATCAGCACACTGCCTGCTTGTATAGAATAATACGTTCGAATACGGTATTTGTTTCAGTATTTTCAATCTTTTAAAATTTTCTGATTTATATCACTAGCTTTTTTGATAAATTTGGCTTAACATATATGAAAAGGTTTAGAATGAATTATTTTTTAGGAACATTTTGTGGAAGTTTTGCTCCATGATTTATGTTCCATGCTCAATGAAATGATTACTACCTCTGAAGAACAAGAAGATGATATTGTTTTAGACACAACACTTAGACCGCAGCGTTTGAGTGAGTATGTCGGACAACAAAAAATCCGCAAAAATTTGCAGATGTTTATTGATGCTGCCAAAAAACGAGGAGAATCTATTGAGCACGTGCTGCTTTATGGCCCAGCTGGACTTGGAAAGACAACCCTGGCTCATATTATCGCTAATGAAATGGGTGTTAATATTAAGGTAACTTCTGGACCAGCAATTGAAAGAGTTGGCGATCTTGGGTCAATTTTGACTAACCTGCAAGACGGAGATGTTCTATTTATAGATGAAATTCATCGGCTCAATAAATTGATTGAAGAAGTTCTTTATCCTGCTATGGAGGATTATAAATTGGACGTGATTATTGGAAAAGGACCATCGGCGCGAACACTTCAGCTTGATTTGCCAAAATTCACGCTTATTGGAGCCACAACCAGATTAGGAGCACTTTCTAATCCGCTGCGAAATCGTTTTGGCGCAATTCATCGACTTGAATTTTATAACGAAGATGAGATGAAAAGTATCATTCATCGCTCTGGTAAAATTCTGGGAATACCGCTTGAGGATAGTGGAGCAAAAGAAATTGCGGTTTCAAGCAGAAAAACTCCTCGCGTTGGAAATAGAATTATTAAGCGTGTTAGGGATTATGCTCAAATCAATGAGCATCAAACAATTGATAGTGCGATTGCAAGAAAGGCTCTTGAGATGATGGATGTTGATCAGCTTGGACTTGAACCGACGGATCGTTTTATTTTGGAAACTATTATTAAAAAATTTAATGGTGGACCAGTTGGAATTTCCACTATTGCTGCTGCCACTTCTGAAGAAATCGAAACAATTGAAGATGTGTACGAACCATTCTTGATTCAATTGGGATTTTTAACAAGAACTCCACGCGGAAGAATGGTAACCGAGCATGGTTATGCTCACATGGGAATTGATATGCCCGAAGACAACCAAAGAAAACTGGTTTAATTAAAGATATGTTTTTTTGTTTGCTTGTTTTCTTTTTGAGCACGTTTTTGACCCAAGACTATGGTCAAAAACTCAAAGAATTGCTGTCGCAATAATTGGCCAAAAAGAAAACAAGCAAACAAAAAAACAAAGTAAAATAACTTTTTGTGGTATAATGAAAAAGTTATCAGTTGTAAGTTGTTAGTCGAGAGTTATTTTTATGCTAATTCCAATTTTTCAAATTTTATATTACCTTGTTTTTTTTGTGATGTTCTTGATGAGCATTTTTATTATTTTTCATATTGTTTTTTATTCGTATTCTTTTCTTTCACGATTGCTAATGCTTGCAATATTCGTGCCAGTAGCTGGCGTGCTTTTGTTTACTAATCTTGTGCTGTTCACTGCTATTAATTTAAGGCAGCTTTTTGCTGGAATTTTATAAATTTATGGATCCGGTAGTGAGAATTCGAAAAATAAAAAATAGTAGGTAATAAATAAAATAAATTTAGAATTAATATAAAAAATATAATTTAAGAAATTTTATCGGCCAAAGGCCATTCGAATTTCTACTACCGGATGGATGGATTTTCAAAATATCACTTTAAAGATCTTAATGGCACCGAGTCGATCGTGAAGGTGCTTCATCGCAACTGGTTTTATTTGCTAACGCAATTCTTTCTCGTGTTTTTGATTGGTGGAATTTTTATAGCTGGTCTTTCTTGGGCACCAGCATTTTTTCCAGAAATGTTTAAGGGACAATATAAGCCAGTAGTTGCCTTTATGGAAAACTTTTTTGTGTTAGCTCTTTGGATTTATTCTTTTTTAATTTGGGTGGATTATTATTTCGACATTTGGATCATCACAACTGAGAGAATTATAAATATTGAGCAAAAGGGGATGTTCACTCGCAGTGTGAGCGAGCTGCGATTTGCAAAGATACAAGATATCACAACCGAAGTGGTTGGATTTTTGCCAACAGTTATCAATTATGGAGATGTGAGAGTGCAAACCGCTGGAGAAGAAAGCGAATTTGTTTTTCGCACAGTGTCAGATCCGTATCATGTGAAAAATATTATTATGGAACTTCAGAAAAAAGCTGAAGCTAAGAAAACGGAAAATTTTGGGGAAATGTTAAAAGAAAAATTAGAAGAGTAGTTTTTATTTCGCAGAGTGGGGGAATAAAATTCGGGTTTACCCCCACACCTGTAAAGGATGAAATAGTAAAAAGTTAGCGTTTTTTAATTGTTATATTTGTAATTCAGATTATTTTTTGTTTATCAAGTAATCCTTAACAGGTGTCGGGGTGAAATCAAGACAAAAACAAAAAGTCCGTGACTTTTTTCAGTTACGGATTAAAAAATCATTTAAATATCAAACACCATTAGTGCTGCTCTTTGTGGCGCTTTTTGTTTTTGTTAATAATAGTTGCAAGGCTGACAATGCAGCCATAATAAGCGCAGTACAAATCAAGGGAATTAACGCTAATGATGATTTTATAGAAATATATAATACAAGTTGTGAGGAAATTGATATATCTGGTTGGAAATTAAGAAAAAGGACAAATTCTGGAACAGAATCATCTATAAAAGTTTTATCTGCGAATACAACTATTAGTGCTAAGGGGTATTTTCTTTGGGGTAACGCTGATTTTGCTAATGCAATCAAATCAGATCAATCAACTGGAGCTACGCTTTCTGAAAATTATAGCATTGCATTTGTTGATGAAGATGAAATTATTGATTCGATAACATGGGGAAATAATGCACATTCTTTTTCTGGATCACATCTATATTCTGAAAATCTAATGGTGTCTAAAGTTCTAAAAAAAGATGTAGAGGATAATTTTTTGGTAGTTTCTGATTATTTTCCAAAAAATTCAACCATTATAAATACTGAAGAATTAGCATTATGCATAAAAGAGGAAGATGAGGAAGAAGAAAAAAACGAATCAGAATCAAAAACATATTCAGACAGAATAATTATCAATGAAATTTTTCCTGCTCCTTTGAAAAACTCTGGGCTGGAAGAATTTGTGGAACTTTATAGTTCAAGCGATAAAACTGAAAATTTGGAAGGTTGGTATTTAAAAGACAGAGCAGGAAAAACTTGCGCTTTGACTGGGAATATTATTGATCCCACAATCTCAAGATTTTTGACTTTGAAAAATGATGCTGACAAAAAATGTACACTAGCACTTAATGACACGCAGGGAGAATTTCTTGGACTATATAACCCTATCGATCTGGTTCCTGTTTTTAGTGTTAGCTATGAAGGCAGTGCGAAAAAGGGACGTTCTTATAATTTTGATGGGAGCGTTTGGTCTTGGAGTCAATTTTTAACAGAGGGGAAAGAAAACATTTTTAATAGCCAACCGTATGGAAAAGTAAAAATCGATGAAGATGTTTTTGCTAATGTTTATGCTGATTTTTCTGTCTCAAGCGGCGACAGAGATGGGGATAAAATAAAAATAAGCTGGGATTTTGGAGATGGACACAAAAGTTCTTTGGCAAAAACCAGACATAAATATGAAAATGTTGGCACATATAATGGCTCCGTGAAATTGTCTGATGGCAGCGAAGATGTTTTGCAAAATTTTGTTGTGGAAGTTAAAAAATTTCCGCATCCGGAAGTAAAAATCATTGCCATCAGCGCTAATCCTACTGGCGCTGACACGGGAGTTGAATATATTACCGTGCAAAACAAATCAAAAAATAAAATAAATTTGAGTGGTTGGAGTATTGCAACTGGCTGGAAAAAATTTATTAATCATCCTATTGGAGAAGATGTGATTATTAAAAAAGATAAATCCAAGGAAATCAGGAGTGATGTTTCGAGTTTCACACTTAACAACACCAAATCTAAAATTCAGCTCAGATATCCTGATGGAAAAGTTGCATATGAAGTGAAATATAAAAAAGTTGAGGGGATCAAAGAGGGCGAAGTGTATGAAAAAATAAAAAGTGGTTGGGGGTGGATTGGCGGTGAAAAAGCAGAAAGTCATCAGTCATCAGCAATCGGTAATCAAAAAGAAACAAGTATTGTGTTATCCGCTGTCAGTCATCTGTCATCAGAAATTCAAAACACTGGTAAAAGTGATTATGAAGAAGCAGTTGCGTTGGTTGAGGTTAAGAGAGAAAATAAATTAATTTCAGCCAGTAATGACGATATCAGAATTGAATTATTAAAAGGTGTTCCACGTGTGAATGAGACACGGGCTGTGCGGGAAGTTGATGGCATATATTTTTTCACCCCACAAATCCCAGAAAAAGAGCATTATGCAATTTTATTTTTGAAAAATATTTTTTCTGAAATTAATTCAGGATTGAATATGATTTTTAATTTTATTTTCAAATAAAAAAACCGTCTCGCGTAGTTTGCGCGAGACGGTGTAATTAAAGTTGGCAGAAATCTTTTTAGTATCTTTTTTTGATAGGATGTTTTTTTGTGGCCCAATTGATTTCCACAACTGATTCATAGCTCCAGTAGCGTCCAGTATAGATGCGAGTTTTCCTGTAATCGATATCAACCGGAATTTTTTTTCGGATTATTTCCCTTAAATCAGAGTCTGGGTCTGGAGTATAAATAGCAGTTAAATCCGTGAAACATCCTCCACCATCTTTACTATTAGCGTATTTGTACCACACATTGTCGTAAATACTGGCCTTGGTAAGAATGACATTTTGAGCGGTTTCTTGCGCAAGAACCTCCTCATCACCCTCAGATGGTGGCGATTTCCATCCCCACGCCGTTAAAGCACTAAAGGAAACAAAAAGAAAAAACACAATCTTTAACATCGACTTCGTTTTCATGGTAAAGCTCCTATTGTTAAGGTAATTTTGGCATTTATGCCAATATGATAGTGTATGTCATTATGGATATGCAGTCAAGAGCTTATTTTTGAAAAAAGTAATTTCCTTGCAAAAATCATTAAAAGCACTCTTTTTTTATTAAAATAAATTATGGTCATCAAAAGGTTGCGCTGATGTCAGCCAAGGAAGAAATCGGACTTATTATTGAAGGAGAGGAAATTCACAAAACAATGAAACTTATTTTTCAACTTATTTGGGATTTGCTGCCAGAGGTTAAGGTAAAATAATTCGGAGTACCGTCTTGTTGTTATCACTCATTCGGAAATGAAAAAGGTGTTGGAAGAGTCCAACACCTTTTAGTTGATAGTTTTTTTCAAACGCTTTTCCTTTTGATAGGGTGGATATTGAGGGGAGATTCCTCAATATAATTACTTGGCGCCTTACAAAGAGGACATTCGGTGGGTTTAAAGTAAGCAAGAATAATTTTTCCACACCTCTCGCCCTTGCGTTCGCTTTTGCAGATATAACGCGTTTGGGTAAAAAATCCTAAAAAAAGTGATTTTAATGACATTGCGAACCTCCTTTTGTATGTAAGTTATATTAATAACAAGTTTGATATGTCCATCGTAATTTGAAAAAGGGTTATTGTCAAAGCCTGTGGCTTGAAATGAGTAGTTTAGGGTGGTAGACTTAGCTCATAGATCACATAACATAAAGCATATAGCATGAAGCAAGATAAAAATGATTTGCATTTTTGTTCAATGTTCCATGTTTTATGATCCATGAAAAATATGTCGGGACATTCACATTGGGCAGGGATAAAACAGAGAAAAGGCGTTAATGATGCCAAAAGGGCTAATGTTTTTACAAAATATGGGCGTTTGATTACGATTGCCGCCAAAGAGGGCGGCGGTAAACCGGAAATGAATTTCAAGTTGCAAATGGCAATTGATCGGGCACGACTTGAAAATATGCCAAAAGACACCATTGAGCGAGCGATTAAAAAGGGAACTGGTGAGCTCAAGGATGGAGCAGAAATTGAAGAGCTTATTTATGAGGGTTATGGTCCTGGAAATGTAGCTATGCTTATTAAAACTGCTACTGATAATAGAAACAGAACCGGAAGTGAAATTCGCAGCATTCTGACTAAAGCTGGCGGAAAGCCTGCAGCGGAAGGTGGGGTGAAATTTATGTTTAAATTGGTTGGAAACATCGCAGTGTCTGTTGGCGACAGAGATCCGTATGAAGTTGAGATGGCTGCTATTGAAGCTGGGGCAGAGGATACTTTGTATGAGGGTGATATTGTGATTGTTTATACAAAAATAGAAGATTTGCAAAAAGTTAAGGAAAATCTTGACAAGGCTGGTCTTATTGTTGAAGGCGCTGACCTTGTTTATGCTCCAATTCAAAAAACAGAGCTTGATCCTGAATCAAAAATTGATTACGAAAAACTTTTAGAAAAATTAGACGAGAACGACGACGTGCAAGAAATCTATGATAATCTTTGATTATCATAGATTAATTTGAAATTTAAAATTTGAAATTTAAAATCAAATCTTAATTTCAAAATGTTTAAAACATTAAAAATTTAATCATTTGGAATTGATTAAAAATTCAAAATTAAAAATTAAAAATTCCCCTAAAACTCTAAGAGTTTTAGGGGTTGATCCTGGGACTGCTATTGTTGGCTGGGCTATTTTGGATGAAAAGAAAGGATGTGTGACATCAATTGCTTATGGGCACATCACAACTTCACCAAAAAACAGCACAGCCGAACGCCTTTTTGAAGTTGTGAAGGATTTAGAACAAATAATTGAAAAATATAAGCCTGATGAGGCTGCAGTGGAAGATTTGTTCTTTTTTAAGAATGTAAAAACGGTAATGAAAGTAAGCCAAGCTCGAGGGTCTATACTCTTGACACTTGAGAGATTTTGTGTTAGCATATTTGAATACACACCGCTGCAAGTCAAACAAGCCTTGACTGGTTACGGTAGGGCAGAAAAGAAGCAAATACAGCTAATGGTAAAGAATATTTTGAAATTGAAAGAGATTCCCAAACCAGATGACACCGCTGATGCAATTGCAATAGCACTATGTCATTTAAATAGCAGAAAAATGAGAGAAATTAAAAATAATTGTTGATAGTTTGCCTTAATTGTAGCTCACTAGAATACATTTTTCTTTTTTCACAGAAAAACAATTGCAACTTTTGACCCAGCGCCAATGAGACTTGTTTTAAGTGAAAAAAGAAAAAGCATTCTAGTTCGTTTTTTTGATTTGTAATCTTATTGTTTTGAGTTAATGTTGCATGTTATATGTTACATGCTCTATGAAAATTATGGAAAACATCAGTCCTCTCATTAAATATTTTATTGCACAAGGTGTGCCGCTTGATACGGTTATCTTGCTTTTAATGTTGCCAATTGTGGTAACGTTGATCGCTTTTTTTCGTCAGGTAATCGGAATTAAGGCTTTTGGTATTTATACGCCTGCGATCGTGACCTTTGCTTTCTTGGCTGTACCACAACTTCGCTACGGCGTTCTTATTTTTATTGTGGTGATTTTGGTTGGAATGCTGCTGCGCTTTGCACTGAAAGGTCTTCGTATTTTGTATCTGCCGCGCGTGGCCATCACACTTAGCATTATTGCACTTTCAATTTTGATGCTGCTTAGTTTTGGAGGAGCAATGCAGCGAACCGGTTTAGCTGCAGTTTCAATTTTCCCAATTTTGATTATGATTACGATCGTGGAAAAATTTGTGGCAGCTCAAATTGAAAAGGGAAATCGCGCAGCTCTCATTTTGGCGGTGGAAACATTGGTAATTTCTCTTGTTGGATATTATTTGGCAAGTTGGCCAGCATTGATAAAAGGCATTGTAGCTTTCCCATGGCTGATTTTAATTACAATTCCAATTAATATCTTTTTAGGGAAATGGGATGGCTTGCGCTTGAATGAATATTTTCGTTTTAGGGAAGTGCTGAAGAATTTAAAGTAATCACTGTGTCATCCTGAATTTGTTTCAGGATCTCTCGTAGCATAACGGTTTGTGCGTTAAAGCTCGGGATTCCGGATCGAGTCCGGAATGACATAATTTTTTTATGTTTGAAATTTTTAAGAATGGAAATAAGTTGCTTGGCATGAATGCTCGTAACCTTGATTACATTCGTCCATACAATAGAAAAAAAGCAAAAAAATTGGCAGACGATAAAATTTTAAGCAAGAGGATGCTTAAAAAAGGTGGAATTCCTGTGCCAAAATTGCTTGCAAAAATCAGAACAGCCGAGGAATTGGAAAATTTCGACTGGTCTTCTTTGCCGTCTTCTTTTGCGCTTAAGCCAAATCGTGGATATGGCGGAGGTGGAATTATGGTAGTGTATGGCAGAAAGAAAAATAGTGGAAAAGTTTTAGTAAGTGATGAAAATGAAATACCGTTGCCTGTTTGGATTAAAGCTGATGGCAGCAAAGTTACAGTGGAAGATATCAAGAGTCATATTTTAAATATTTTGGATGGAGCATTTTCATTGGCTAATATGCCAGACATTGCTTTTTTTGAAGAACGTTTGACTTTGCTTAAACTTTTTAAGCCGTATGCATATAAAGGAATTCCTGATATCCGCGTGATTGTTTTTAATCATATACCAGTAATGGCGATGCTTCGTCTTCCAACAAAAGAATCTGGAGGAAAAGCTAATTTGCAGCAAGGAGGTATCGGAGTGGGAATTGACTTAGCTTCAGGCGTGACCACGACTGCAGTTTTGGGTAAAGGAAAAATTATTGATTATGTCCCAGGCACCAGAATGCTTCTTTCAGGAATTCGAATTCCATATTGGAAAGATATTTTACTTTTAGCTGTAAAAGCGCAGGAAGTTTCAGGGATGGGATTTTTGGGCGCTGATGTTGCGATTGATCGCGAGCGCGGTCCGGTTTTTTTGGAAATCAATGCTCGTCCGGGTCTTGCTATTCAAGTTGCAAACCTCAGTGGTCTTAAAGAAAGACTTGAGCGCATCAAGGGTCTTAAAATAAAAACAGCAGCGCGCGGTGTGCGCGTAGGAAGAGATTTATTCGGAGGAGAAGTTGAAGAAGAAGTCGAAGAAATTTCTGGACGAAAAGTTATTGGCACAGTAGAAAAAGTTAAATTTATTGGAAAAAATGAAGCAACTATAGAAATTGAGGCCAAAATTGATACGGGTGCAATGTCAACTTCTATTGATATTGATATGGCTAGACAGCTTGGCTATGGCGATGTTTTGGATTTTTTTGAAAAAATTGAATTGCCAAACGGATTTTCCAGAGAAGAAGGACCAGAAATTCTTAAGGGCTTGAAAAATAAATATAAACACAGCGATCTTTATGACATAGATTTAATCTATGCATCTAACGGTGTGTCTTTTAGGCCAAAAGTAAAAATGACTTTTGTTATGGATAACTTTGCAATAAATGCGAATGTTAATATTGCCGCCAGAGATGAACTTAAATATGCTGCTATCATCGGTAGGAGAAATCTGGGAAAGTTTTTAATTGATGTGAATAAAGTTAGTTAATAAAGTATTTTATGGAAAACGAAAAAAGTAAAAACATAGTTGTTATTTATACAGGCGATGATTGGGATAGGGAAATTCCAATATCGTACGAAGAAACAAGAAGAGCTTTTGAAAAATGGCACACTATGGCGCTTGAAAAAAATATTCAAATGTATCGTGCAAGTGTGGATTGGTATGATATCAAGAAAAATATTTTTATCAAGGCATGGGCTTTTAGGAGCGGCAAATGGCAAAGAGTTGAAAAAGAAATCACAGCTGATCTTATTTATGATAAGACGCCTGGCTCTAGCGAGCATAAGTTGTTTGATTTAAAAATGGCTATGGCCAGCAATTCAATCGTTTTTAATAATCCGCTTTTTCGAGCCATGGTTGATAGTAAACTTTCGCAGTACGCTTTGTTTTCTGAATATATGCCGAAAACATTCGTGGCAATGAACTTAAATGACCTGAAAATTGCAATTGAAAAAATAAAAACATCAAAAATTGTTGCCAAACCTCTTCAGGGCTCTGGCGGATTTGGTATTGTTATTGGTAATAAAGAAACTATTTTAAAAGAAAAGTTTATTTATCCGATGCTGTTACAAGAATTTGTTAAAAATGAAAATGGTATTCCTGGATTTTCTGAAAAAGGTGAATTGGCAGATCTTAGAATTACTTACATTAATCACCAGCCACTTTATGCTCTTTCTCGAATTGCTCAAGGAGGGTCTCTGTTTACTAATATGCATCAGGGAGCAACGAGTAAACGTGTTCCGCTTGAGAAAATACCGCAAAGTGTTTTGGATGTAACAGAAAAAATTACTGCAAAATTAAAAATGTTTGCGCGTGCTCAATATTCTTTGGATTTCTTTTTTAACGAAAAAGGTGAACCACTTTTTATTGAAATGAATTCTGTTCCAGGCCTTTGTTTGATCGAAGCGCTTAACGATAAGGAATTACAACAGAAAGATTTTGATGCTTTTATTGAAAACATTGCTTAATATAATTTAAAAATATGTTGAAATTTATTATCATTGGTTCACTAACTGAAAACACTCAAGATTTGCTTGATGCTATTGAAAAAGCTGGTCATCAAGGAATAGTCTGTAAATTTTCGGAAATTACTTTTGAAACTATTGGTGACAATCTTGCAGCGATGTGTGGCGAGTTGGACATCTGCGATTTTGATGTGGTTATTTTCAGGGGATATAATAATCATATTTATGAAGCACAGCTATTAGCTGAAATGCTGGTAGATAATGATAAAATAGTTATTGAACAATCACTCGCTGGCGGTTATGTGCGAGGAAAAATGCATCAAGCCAAAAGACTTTTTGAATGTGGTATCGATCATCCAGCAACATTTCAAGCTAATAATTTTGAAGGATGGAAAAGGTTAACAGAAGACGTAGAATTTCCTATTATTGCTAAACCGATTTTTGGAAGAAAGGGTAGGGGGATTCAGAAATTAAACACAGCCAACGAAGCGCTGGAATTTTTTGAAAAAAATACAACTGAATATTTAGCGCAACAATATTTTCCAATCGTAAATGATTTTAGAATCTTTGTTGTCGGTGGCGAAGTTATCGGTGGGTTTCAACGTTTTATTAATGAAGGGCAATATAAATCCAATATTCGTGGAACCAAAGCTGAAAAAATAGAGGTTAGCGTAGAGATGAAAAAAGTTGCCTTGGAATCAACAGCAGCGATGGACTATGAAATAGCGGGCGTGGATCTGTTTGAATATGAAGGAAAAACCTATGTCATTGAAGTTAATGTCTCTCCACAGTGGGAAAAATTCAAATTAATAACTGGAATAAATCCAGCCGAATACATTATTAAATATGCTATTAAAAAAAGACAAAAACAGCATAAAAGTGTTTGATAAAAAGTTTTATTGAAAAAACAATCACTAGTTGATTGTTTTTTCTTTTTTCTCTTGATAAATAATCAGTTTCCTGTATACTAGAGCGGCTTTGAAAAAAGCCGTTTTAAGCATATAATATATTTAGAAAGTAACTTCTTTTGCGAAGTAATTTACTAAGTTAGTATTTTAATATGAATCAAATATTTATTTCAAGAAATTTTAAAAGTTCTTCCAATAAAGATAAATGGAAAATTGTAGGGAAAATTTCCCTGTATCTTTTTGGTGTTGGATTTTTAAGTGTAGTTGGAATCTTTTTGTATTTTGCCAAGGATTTGCCGAGTGCAAATTCGGTGGATGCAAAACTGATTGCGCAATCAACCAAAATTTACGATCGCTCCGGTGAGCATCTTTTGTATGATGTACACGGGGAGGAGAAAAGAACAGTTATACCTTTTGCGCAAATTCCGGATAATGTGAAGTATGCGACTATTGCTTTGGAAGATCAGGAATTTTATTCGCATTTCGGAGTAAACCCGAAAGCTATTTTGCGATCAGCTTTTAAAGATATTATAAAAGGTGGGGCTGCACAAGGTGGTAGCACGATTACACAGCAGTTTATTAAAAAATCATTGCTTAGTGACGAGAAAACATTCACGCGAAAAATAAAAGAAGTTATTCTTGCTATAGAATTGGAGCAAAAATATTCCAAAGATGAAATCTTAGCAATGTATCTTAATCAAATTCCGTATGGTTCAAGTGCCTATGGGATTGAAGCGGCAGCTCAAACATTTTTTTCAAAATCAGCAAAGGATTTAAATCTTGCTGAGGCTGTTCTTTTGGCTTCACTGCCAAACGCGCCAACGTATTATTCGCCTTTTGGTTCTCATCGGGATGCTTTAGTTGGAAGAAAAAATTCTGCACTTAGAAAAATGGCTGATTTGGGATATATCACGCAAGAGCAGGCAGACGAAGCTAAAGGCGTGGATATCTTTGCAGCAATAACTCCAAAACAAGATAATATTCAAGCTCCTCATTTTGTGATGTATGTAAAAGAATATTTGGAACAGAAATATGGAGAACAGGCGGTAGAGCAAGGAGGACTAAAAGTTTATACTACGCTTGATTGGGACAAACAGAAGGCAGCAGAAAAAGCAGTCGTAGAAGGAGCTGAAAAAAACAAAGCTCAAAATGCCAGCAATGCAGCGTTGGTAGCAATGGATCCAAAAACTGGACAAATTTTGGCGATGGTTGGCTCGAAAAATTATTTTGACAAATCAATTGATGGGCAAGTTAACGTGGCTTTGGCTGATCGTCAACCGGGGTCTTCATTTAAACCATATGTTTATCTGACAGCTTTTACGAAAGGTTACACCCCAGAAACATTATTATATGATGTGGCAACAAACTTTAGTACCGATGAAGGAAAAGATTACAAGCCGCAAAATTATGATGGAAAATTCAAAGGACCGCTTCAAATGAAAAATGCATTGGCTATGTCGCTCAACATTCCTGCTGTGAAAACTTTGTATTTGGCAGGAGTGAAAGATTCAATTCAACTTGCAAAAGGGCTTGGAATAAAAGGTCTCAATCAACCTGAACGATACGGTTTGTCTTTGGTACTCGGAGGTGGAGAAGTGACATTACTTGATCACGTTAATGCGTATGGTGGTTTGGCCACAGGAGGAATTCACTATGACAAAACTGCAATTTTGAAAATTCAAGATAAGGACGGAGCGGTTTTGGAAGAATTCAAACAAAGCGCTGGGCAAAGAATTGTTGAAGAAAAATATGTTGCTATGCTTGATTATATTATGTCGACCAATGAACTCAGAGCACCTGTGTTTGGAGACAATAATCCTTTCAAATTTTCAGATCGCCAAGTTGCGGCCAAGACTGGAACAACCAATGAATTTCGCGATGGTTGGGCAATGGGGTACACGCCGTCAATTGCAGTGGGGGTTTGGGCTGGAAACAATGACAACTCCTCTATGAAAGTCGGTGCTGATGGAATTTATGTGGCTGCTCCGATTTGGAGATCGTTTATGAATTTTGCATTGGGAAACAGTGCGGCTGAACAATTTCCAAAATATGAAAAAGAAGATGCCGGCAAACCAATTCTCAATGGAGAACAAGACATTAAAGAAGATGTAAAGGTGTGCGAAATGGATGCCAAGGATTACAAAGGAGATTATTGCTTGGCAAATGATTCTTGTCCTGATGGAACTTCAGACAAAAAAACATTCGGGGAAGTTCACAGTATTTTATTTTATGTGAAAAAAGATGATCCACGAGGAGATTATCCAAAAGATCCATCCGATGATTCTCAATATAAAAATTGGGAAAAGGGTGTGCAAGATTGGTTTAAAAAAGACAAGAAAAAGAACAAAGATCTTGATCCTATTCCAACTTTGGAATGCAAAGAAGAATATTTCAAACCGAAAGAAGAGCCCGAGCCAGAGCCGGAACCAGAACAAGAGCCAGTAGTGGTAACTCCGACTTGCTCGGATGGTATTCAAAATGGAAATGAAACAGGCAAAGACTGTGGTGGTGGGTGTACCGCGTGTTTGATAATTTAAAATTTATCAATTAAAAATTCATTTTAAATTTTAAATTTAAAATTTAAAATTATTTAGAAAAGGATGATAGCAAAGCTTCGAGGTAAAATTGATTTAATGCACGACAATTATGTCATTGTTGATGTCAGTGGTGTTGGGTACAAAGTTTTTGTGACCGTGCATACTTTTGGAATGGTGGCTGGAAAATCTGACATAGAACTTTATACGCATACTTATGTGCGAGAAGACACGTTGGCACTCTATGGTTTTTTGGAGATTGCAGAACTTGAAATGTTTGAACTCCTGATTTCTATTTCAGGAATCGGACCAAAAGCTGCGATGGGGATTTTGGCAATTGCTGATCCGAAAACAATCAGTATGGCAGTTCTCAATGAAGACCCATCGATTTTGACCAGAGTTTCTGGCGTTGGAAAGAAAATTGCGCAGCGCGTTATTTTGGAACTGAAAAACAAAATCACCAATATGCCAAGCGGCGAAAAAGCACAACTCGAAAGCGACTCAGATGCTTTTGAGGCATTGGTGGCGATGGGATATTCTGTCAGTGAATCTCGCGAAGCCTTAAAATTGATTTCAAATGACATTAAAGATGTCGGAGAAAGAGTGAAACTTGCGCTCAAGAGTCTTGGCAAAAAATAGAAAAAGTGTGGTATAATAGAAATACGTAAAAATAAAATAACCCCAGTGAAATAGTATTTTGAGTACAAAATAATTTCACGGGGTAAATAAAAAAATGAACAAAGAAAAAAAACAGGGTTCAATCTTGGCGTATTCCTTGGTTATCATTTCTGTGATGATTGCAATTGCTGGAACACTTTCTGTTGTGGCTATTGTTGAAAAAAAAGGTGCAAGCGGCACTGAATTTTCAATGCAATCACTCCAAACCGCGGACAGCGGAGTGCAGTTGGCTTTGAAGAAATTAAGTAACCAAGGAACAATATCAACAGTATTTACAGGGTTTGGAACGGGTTGTTCTGATGGTAAAGTTACCGGCACGGATGTTGGACCATCAGGTTCTTCATATGAACTGACTTTTTTTAATACTAGTGGAACTGCACTTGGATGCAGTGCTGATAAAAATGAAATTGCCAACATTAAATCTGTCGGAACGTATAACAATACCGTGAGAGCTGTGAATGTGGCAGTGGCTGCAACGGCAGGAACTGGCTATGCGCTTTCATGTTTTCTTGGTAGTGCTGCTAATCAGCTTATTTGTTGTAGAACTGATAATGCAACAGGTGAAACAAAATGCAAAGATGGCGGTCCTAATTTTAATAATTCAAGTCATTGGGAAGATCTTGGAAATACTTCTGGCGATACTGGTTCAACATTTCAAGTTTGGGCAGCAAATTAATCAAAAATTTTTAAGAGTCTCGAGAAATCGAGACTCTTTTTGTTTTCTCTGATTTACTGATATAATTTGGGTATGGAAAATAAAGAAATTCTACAATCGCAGCAATGGCGAAAGTTTCAGGAAGCTGTTGGGAGAAAAACACATTTTGTTGAAAATGACGCATTTTCAGCGAGTATTATTGAGCATGTTTTGCCGATTGTGGGGAAATATTTTTACAGTCCTAGAGGGCCTGTAATTTCCAATTTCCAATTTCCAATTTCCAATGAAATCCAAAATCCAAATGACAAAATTAAAAATGGGATGTGGGGGTTGATTGAATTGGGAAAAAAAGAAAATGCTGGTTGGATTAGGGTTGAACCGGAAAGTGATCAGATGTTGGAAATGATAAAAGAAAATATTTCAGAAAAAGTTGTTAAAGCTCCACACAATATGCAACCGAAAGAAGTTTTTGTGTTGGATATTTCAAAAGACGTGGAAACTTTGTTGAATGAAATGAAACCTAAAACACGATATAATATAAAACTCGCAATAAAACATAATGTTTTAGTGCGAGCAATTTCCAATTTCCAATTTCCAATTTCCAATCAATATGTAGAAATTTTTCTTAAACTCACAAAGGAAATGGCGGCGAGGCAGGGAATTGTGGCGCATCCAGAAGAATATTATCGAAAAATGATTGAGACTTTGCCGGAGGAAATGCTCAAGATTTATGTGGCTGAGTTTGAAGGGAAAATAATTGCAGCAAATCTGGTTTTGTTTTTTGAAAACACTGCGACATATTTGCACGGGGCATCGTCAAATGATAATAGAAATGTGATGGCACCATTTTTATTGCAATGGCAGGCGATTTTAGAAGCCAAAGAAAGAGGCTGCACGCGTTACGATTTTGGAGGTATTAAAACCGTTAATAGTGATAACAGTTGGGAGGGAATCACTAATTTCAAACTGGGTTTTTCACCGAATACTAAATCCATTGAATTTCCTGGGAGTTATGATATTATTATTAACCCTAGGAAATATGCGGTTTATCGAGGACTGCAGAGAGCGAAGGCTTTTGCAGTAAAATTCAAGAAATAATTTTAAGTTTTAAATTTAAAATTTTAAATCAAATCTAAATGTCTAAATTTTAAATTAAATAATTAAAAATTCATTTAAAATTTAAAACTTAAAATTTAAAATTATTAATATATGCACTATATTAAAAAACTTTTTCCCCAAAATATTAAAAACCTGTACCACTTAGCGCAAGCCGTTGTGGCTAATGTTTGGTATGGTTTTCCATCACGAAAATTAAAGGTAATTGGTGTTACGGGAACTGATGGAAAAACAACAACTGTTCAGATGGTCACAAAAATTTTGGAAGAAGCTGGCCGGAAAGTTGCAATGGCTTCAACGATTAATTTCAAAATTAATGGAGTTGAGGAAAAAAATCTTTCTCACTTCACGACCGAATCTGCCCTTACTTTACAAAAATTTATCAAAAAAGCTGTTGATGCAGGCTGTGAATATTTGGTTTTGGAAACATCTTCTCATTCACTAGATCAATATCGTGTGTGGGGAGTTGACTATAAGACGGCAGTTATTACTAATGTTACGCGTGAGCATTTGGATTATCATAAGACGATGGAAAAATATCGTGAAGCGAAGAAAAAACTTTTTGAAAATGTAGAAAAAAATAAAGGAACAAATATTGTTAATTTAGATATGGAGAATCCTAATGAATTTGTGAATTTTAATGTGGAAAAAAAATATGGATACACAACAAAAATTGAAAGTACAAATCTCATAAATCAAAATGATAATGTAAAAATAAAAATTGTAAATGCGGAAAACATTGAAATTGGAATTAATGGCTCATCGTTTGAAATAGGAAATTTTTCTGCTGCTAAATTGGCGGGTATGGATGAGAAAAAAAGTATTAGACTCAATTTGCAATTGCCTGGACTTTTTAATGTCGAGAATGCCCTTGCTGCAACGTGTGTGGGCCTTAGTGAGGAGATTGGGATAGAAACGATTAAAGACGCACTGGCAAAAATAAAGGGCGTGGCAGGGCGAATGGAGGCCGTAGAAAACGATTTAGGGCTGCATATTTTGGTTGATTTTGCTTTGACGCCAAATGCTTTGGAAAGGCTTTATAGCACGCTTTTTCAGGCTAAAAAGTCTGATTCTAAAATTATTGCTATTTTTGGTTCTTGCGGCGATCGAGATCGTGGAAAACGACCTATTATGGGGGGGGTTGTCTCCAAATATGCTGATGTTGTCATTCTTACAAATGATGAACCGTACTATGAAAAACCTGAGCAAATTATTGAAGAAATTGCTGTTGGGATTAAAAATAAAACAGAAGGGCAAAATTTTTGGAAAATTATCGACAGGAGGGAAGCAATCAGAAAAGCGATTGAGATTGCTCAAGAGGGAGATATTATTTGCATCACAGGTATGGGTGATTTTGAAACGATGGTAGTTGGGGATAAGAAGATTCCTTGGAATGATCGGAAAGTTATCGAAGAAGAACTAGTAAGATAGCTTTTCAGGCATTAGCTTTTTAGCTTGTTAGAAAAAAATACAAATAAAAATCACCTTGCGGTGATTTTTTGTTACTAAGAAGCTAATGTCTGAAAAGCTAAAAAGCTATTATGCTAGGAGCTTGATAAATATAGTAGTAAGAATAAGACCAGTGATAGCACCGACAATAACTTCGCTTACTTTGTGACCCATACGTTCTTTGAGTCTGGGATATTTCTCTTCATTTATATTAAGTTGACCAATGAGCATATTGAGATATTTTCCTTGGTCGCCCAAAGTCATTCGAAGACGAGTTGCATCATCGATAATAAGAAAGGCAAGCGCAATTGCAACGGCAAATGTCCCAGTGTGAACTCCTTCATAAAAACCAATGGATGTAACCAATGAAAAAGCAAAAGCTGTGTGCGCGCTTGGCATATGACCGTGGGTAAGGACGTAGCGAATGTCCCAACCGTGTTTTAAACTGTAAAGCACAAATTTGATGGCTTGCACGATAATTCCAACTGTAATTGGAATGAGAAACACTGCATAAGACGTAATAAATTCCATAGGAGTTGTATTATATTATTAATCTTGCTTAATTATAGCACATTATTTCAGTTAAATTCTCTCAATTGGGAAATTCGCAAAATTGATGTATAATTATATTACAAAGTCTAATTAAAAAATCGCTTTTGCAGTAATCTTTACGGCAAACAGTCGGTTAAATTTTTTATGAGTATTTTATTAATTGTGCTGGTCGCTCTGGGATTGTTTCTTGTTTTTGGAATTGGCGTTTACAACAGCTTGGTAACTTTGAAAAACAGAGTTGATGAGGCTTGGAGTGATATTGATGTGCAACTCAAGCGAAGATATGATCTGATTCCAAATTTGATTAACACTGTGAAAGGTTATGCCACTCACGAAAAAGAATTGTTTGAACGAGTAACAGCAGCCCGAACAGCTGCAATGAGCGCTGGAAGTCCTGCAGAAAAACAAGATGCAGAAAATATGCTTTCCGGAACATTGAAATCGTTGTTTGCAGTTTCTGAAAATTATCCAGATTTGAAAGCAAATCAAAACTTTCTAGAGCTTCAAAGAGAATTGACTGATACTGAAGACAAAATTCAAGCTTCACGAAGATTTTACAATGGAAACGTCAGGGATTTCAACATTAAAATCGAAACTTTTCCAAGTAACATCGTTGCTGGAATGTTAAATTTTACTAAAAGAGAATTCTTTGCAGCTGATGAGGCAGAAAAAGAAAATGTCAAAGTCCAATTTTAATCAAATCGAATCACAATGTTCAAATATAGGCACCACGACGCTCATAAAAAGTATGATGATCACAACAAGTCACATTATATTTGCTTGCTGACCCTTATCAGTCTAGTTTTTTTCATCGTAATGGGAATAGGCTACGCAATATATCTTTTTGTGGATGCGATGCCGTCCTCAAATGTTTCCGGTGTGCATATCACGAAAAGCTTGGTTCTCGCAGTGGATGGACTTAAAGGAAATTTGTACAGCGATTCTTCCAGGGGAATTAAGGACTGGATAATTAATACCGATGAAACAAACGGCTTTGAAATTAAGCATCCTAATGATTGGGAGGTGCAAAATAATGCTAACAGTTTTTTTCTCTTAAAGAAATATACCGATATCAGGTCCAGAAACAGCTCATTGGCATCCGCTATTGAGGTTGGCAGCATTTCTCTTGGAGAAAGTGAAAGCTGCGAAGCTGCCGCGGGAAAAAAGAGCATCAAATGGGATCCTGACTGGAAAGAAGAAATGATAAACGGACGTATGGGAGTGAGAACTGGAAAAGTCAAAACAGCCGAAGGGCTTATACGAGATGTTATTTTTTGGAAAAATGAAGAAGAAGGAAAGATTTTTTATCTGGAAGCTACTTATTACACCGATAAATCAACTGAATTTGAAAATATTTTCAAAAATGTAATTTCAGAATTTAGGTTTTTATAGAGCAAACCCTGTTAAATAATTTTGATTACAAAATTAAGATTTGGATTATTAATTAAGGGAGACAAGGTAAAAATTTAAAATTAACTATATAAATTTTGGTTTCATTTATTTTTGAATCCAAATCTTATTAAACAGGGTAAATGGCTACTTTATACACTGAAGCTGACAAAAATACACGTCTAACCTGGATTTATATCGCGGGCTTTTTAGCCTTTGTGATTGGAGTCGGATATGTTTTTGCGGGAGCAATGGGGAATAGTACGATTTTGTATATTGCAGTTGCTTTCTCGATAGTTATGAGTTTTGGCTCATATTGGTGGAGTGACAAGATTGTTTTGGCTATGAGCGGCGCAAAAGAGGTTACTCATGAGGGAAACAGAGAGTTATACCACCTTGTGGAAAACCTGTGCATAACTGCTGGACTCCCAGCGCCTAAGATTTATATTATTGAAGACTCTGCTCCAAATGCCTTTGCTACGGGCCGAGATCCCCAGCATGGCGTTATTTGTGTGACTACCGGGCTTTTGGATAAACTGGAAAAAATTGAATTGGAAGGAGTGATTGCTCATGAACTTTCTCATATTGGCAATCGGGATATCCTACTTTCGACCGTAGTTGTTGTTTTGGTTGGTTTTGTGGCTTTGATAGCGGATTGGTTCAGACATTGGTCCTTTTTTGGCGGTGGGGATGACAGTGATAACAGGAATCCAATTTTGATGATTGTGGGAATTTTGCTTTCATTGCTTGCTCCACTTGCCGCAATAATGATGCAAATGGCAATTTCCAGAAAGCGCGAATTTTTGGCTGATGCCAGCGCTTCACTTCTGACGCGATATCCTGAAGGGCTTGCTAGCGCCCTCGAAAAGATTTCTTCCGACCAAGAACCCCTCGAAGCCGCCAACCGCGCCACCGCACATCTTTACATCTCAAATCCCTTCAAGGGCAACAAGGTTTCCAAACTTTTTTCCACCCACCCACCAATTGAGGAGAGGATCGCGAAGTTGAGGGGAATGAAAAGCTAGCTTTTTAGGAAATACAAACACAATCTTGGAAAAGAAAAAAGGCGTTAGTCATGATTGGCTATGCTTTTTTGTTTCAGTCTACTTTTTAGTTGACGAATTTTTGTTATAGTGATAATATATCAGTATAAGTCACTAAAAATAAAAATATGAAAAAAGTAAGCAATTCACTGGCAATTTTTGAAAATTTTAACATTCGCAGGCACTATGATGAGGAAAAGGAAACTTGGTATTTTTCAGTTATTGATATTATTGCTGCCTTGATTGAGCAAGAAGATTTTCAGGCAGCTAGAAATTATTGGAAGGTTTTAAAGAATCGCTTAAGAGCCGAGGGAAGTGAAGTGGTTACAAAATGTAACCGGTTGAAATTAGTTGCAGAGGATGGGAAAATGCGCGAAACCGATGCGGCTGATGTTGAAACAATTTTGCGTCTTGTTCAAACTGTTCCATCTAAAAAAGCTGAGCCGATCAAATTGTGGTTGGCAAAAGCTGGATACGAAAGAATCCAGGAAATGTCTGATCCAGAAAAGGGAATAAATCGTTCCAGATCATATTGGCAGAAAATGGGAAGAAGTGAGAAGTGGATTCAGCAAAGGATGATGGGGCAAGAAATCAGAAATAAATTGACTGATTATTGGAAAAACAATGAAGTTAAAGAAAGAGATGAATTTGCAATTTTGACAAATATAATTCATGAAGAATGGAGCGAGTTGACTATCAAGGCACACAAAAATTTGAAAAACTTAAAAACTCAAAATCTTCGTGATCACATGTCTGATGCGGAGCTCGTTTTCACGGCATTGGCAGAGCTTTCGACTCGTGAAATCGCACAAAGTATTGAAGCAAGAGGCTTGGAAGAAAATAAGATTCCAGCTAAGCGAGGTGGAAAAATTGCCAGAAATGCCAGACTTGAGCTTGAGGAAAAAACTGGTAAAAGCGTGGTCACTGGAAACAATTTTTTAAATCAAGCAAAAAATAAAAAAAGATTAAAGTAGGTTTTGAATGAAAAACTTTTTATGCAATGGAAATCACCGAAAAACAGCGATAAATATTTTTGGACAGCGCATGTGGCGGAAAAGATGCATTACTATGGTCTTAGCGAGCAGAAAGTTTTGGGCGTGATTCGTGCACCAAAAAGAATTGAAACGAGTATTGTGGAAAATACTGTGGCTGTGATGGTGCCGGTTGGAAATATAAAAATTGGACCTCAAAAACCAAAATGGGGAAGACCCTCCTTCGCTTCTGCTGAAGCTTTGGCGGGCAAGCCTGTTGAAACGTCCTCCTCCGCTAAAGCTACGGCGGAGAACTGGAATCAGGAAATTTGGGTAATGTACCAAACAAAATCTCAAGAGAAAAAATTTAAAGACAAAACGTTAGGTGAGAAGAAAGATGATAAGATTGCTAAGTTGCAAAGAAAAATAAATTCTAGTAAGCAAATTACTATAATTTCTGCTTGGCGTTATCCTGGTGTGAGTCCGAAGAGTAATCCAATCCCCGAGGATATTTTGAGGGAGCTTGAAGAAATAGGATTGCAATAATCAGGGAGTTTTATTGACTGGATTGTCAATAATATTAAGATATGGTAAAATAAAAGTAGATAAATATTGTATCATTATAAGTAGTATAATTAATTTTAATCTAAAAAATATGGAAGAAAACACAACAGGGCAGGAAGGTGTGGAAGTTCCAAAAGCACCTCAAAATGACGATGTTGAAAAGAACAAAGTGATGGCAATCGTAGGATATGTTATTCCAATCTTGTTTTTTGTTCCACTTATTTCAGAAGCAAAAAACAGCCCATTTGCCAAGTTTCATGCAAATCAACAATTGTTGCTACTTCTGGCCGCTATAGCTGTTAACGTGGTTGGAACAGTAATACCAGTCTTGGGTTGGTTTATTATTTTGCCACTTGGAACAATTGCTGTTTTTGTGCTAGCAATTATGGGAATCATTAATGCCGTTAAAGGAGAAATGAAAAAACTTCCTATGATTGGTGGATATGAAATTATAAAATAGTTTTTACTTTGTTTTAACTGCGGGTGGCCTTTCGAGGTTGCCCGTTTTTGTTTATTATGGGAATATATTATAATACGAATACGCGAATGAATGCGAATGTTACGAATATGCAAATGTTTAAATTATTCGCAAATTCGCGTATTGGCATAAATTTGCATAATTAGTATTATTTCTTATAAATATATGACAAAGAAGACAAAAATAGTGGCAACTCTTGGATTGGTTTCTGATAGTAAAGAAGTTTTGAAACAAATGGTTGAAAATGGCATGAATGTGGCCAGACTTAATTTTTCTCATGGCTCGCACGAATGGCATGGAAATGTGATTAAAATTATTCGAGAATTGTCACAAGAATTGGACACGGCTGTTGGAATTTTGGCTGATCTGCAAGGACCGAGAATAAGGACGGTGGTTGTGGAAAACGTGGAAATGAAACCAGGAGAATTTGTGTTGGTCAGTGATATTTTTTATGCGCCTAATTTCCAATTTCCAATTTCTAATTTCCAATCAATTTCAAATGATCAAATTTCAAATGACAGAAAATTTTCACTCGATGTTGAAAAAATTATTGATGATGTGGAAGTGGGGAATGAAATTTTGATTGAGGATGGGCTGATGAAAATTGTTGTTAAGGAAAAAAATGAAGGAGTTTTGCTTTGCGAAGTTATTGATGGCGGAACAGTGAAAAATCATAAAGGTGTTAATATTCCTGATGCAAAATTGCAAATCAGTCCGATCACAGAAAAGGATGAAAAAGATTTAGTTTTCGTGCTTTCGCAGGATGTTGATTTTGTGGCGATGTCATTTGTTTCCACTGGTGCTAACATTGAAACTTTGCGAGACAAGATGAAAAATATTCTTGGACGTGAAGATAACCTGCCACAAATTATTGCTAAAATTGAACGCAAAGAAGCGATAAAAAATTTGGATGATATCATTGAGCATACTGACGCTATTATGGTAGCGCGCGGTGATCTTGGTATTGAAATTGAAGGAACAAAAGTTGCAATTTTGCAAAAAGAAATTGTAAAGAAAAGTTTGCAAGCAATGAAGCCGGTGATTGTCGCAACTCAGATGCTTGATTCGATGATTGTAAATCCGCGTCCAACACGAGCTGAAGTTTCTGATGTGACCAATGCGGTTGTTGATCATGCTGATGCCGTGATGCTTTCTGGGGAAAGTGCTTCTGGAAAATATCCAGTGGAAAGTGTTCGCACGATGAAGGATATTATTGAAAACACCGAGGCTTCTCCTTTTGATGACGTGACACACTTGCTCACTTTAAATGGAGAAGGGGATTTTAAAAAAGTTATTAAGAGTGCATATGAACTTGCCAAAAGCAGCAATGCTAAAGCTGTCGTGCTCGGATCGGCTAGTGGTTTTACGGCGCGACTTTTTTCGCATTTTCGTCCAGAGCAACCAATGCTGGTTGTGACTCATAACAAAAAAACATATCATCAACTTTCTTTAGTTTGGGGAATTAATGCAAAATTTTATGAGCGAGGAGAAGTTTTTCGAGAAGATATTGATTGGCTCATCGAAGATGCCAAGAAAAATGGTGTGCTTGCAACCGGAGACAAAGTTGTTTTGATCTTAGGCCGAACTCCAGATGGGGAACATATTCAATTGGTAGGGATTAAGGAAATCTAGAATAGTTCATAAAGTTATAAAGTTATAAAGTTTATAAAGTAAAATGCAATATGTATGGCTCGCGCCATGCTTTGGAGGGGTCGCAGTGTGGGCCGGATGTGAGGAATACGAACATTCGGCGGGTTTCAAAAGAAACCCTGGCAAAATTTCAACACAGTTTTTTGCTCGAGGCTTTGCCGAGGTTTAAATGTTTTGAATTTTTGAGTGCACCAATTCATTATTATCAGTTTCAATGCGGAGAGATGTCCGAGTGGTTGAAGGAGCACGCTTGGAAAGCGTGTTAGGGGCAACTCTACGCAGGTTCGAATCCTGTTCTCTCCGCTTTGAAACTGAACAAGGGTGGCATATCCGAAAGTGTAGCAAGGGTTTGTCCCTCATTTTCCGCAATCGGTTGCTTTTTTAGTCAAAGTTCTTTAGTCTAAAGATAATGAATAACAACGTTGAAGAAATCAAATCTCGGCTTAATATCGTGGATATTGTGGGCGAGTATGTGCGGTTGACTAAGGCAGGATCCCATTGGAAGGGTTTGTGTCCTTTTCATAATGAAAAAAGCCCGTCTTTTATGGTTAATGAAGAAAAGCAGATTTTTCATTGTTTTGGTTGTGCCAAAGGTGGAGATGTTTTTTCTTTTGTGCAGGAAATTGAAAGTATGGAATTTCGCGAGGTGCTCAAGATTTTGGCTGAAAAAGCTGGTGTGCAATTGGAGGAATATAAAGGCGGGCAGCAGCCAGCGGATAATAAAAAAAGAATAATTGAAGCTTTGGAATTGGCGACGAAATTTTATGAAACACAACTTTGGAAGGGCGTGGGCAAGGATAAAATTTTACAATATTTGCATGAAAGAGGGCTTAATGATGAGAGCATACAAAATTTTCGTTTGGGATATGCTCCAAATGGTTGGGATAATATTATAAAATTCCTAGTTAGTCGCGGGTATAGCATGGATGAGATTGAAAAAACTGGATTGCTGGTAAAAAAAGAAAATGGAGCTGGATATTATGATCGTTTTCGTGATCGTATTATGTTTCCGATTACTGATGTGATGGGAAATGTGGTTGGATATTCTGCGCGCGTGGCACCTGGAGGAGATGAATCGCAGGCTAAATATGTGAACACCCCGGAAACATTGGTATATCACAAAGGAAAAGTGCTGTATGGTCTTTCATATGCAAAGAGTGAAATTAAAAAGAAAAATTATGTGCTGCTTGTCGAGGGGAATATGGATGTGATTGCTTCGGTACAAGCTGGCATTACAAACACAGTGGCTGTTTCAGGCACTGCGCTTACAGGCGATCAAATCACGATGCTTAAGCGTTACACTGAAAACATCGCAATGCTTTTTGATATGGACAGTGCTGGTCAGGCTGCGGCGCAAAAAAGCGCCGATCTTTGTTTGCAAAAAAGTGTTAATGTGAAAATTGTCACGCTTCAAGATGGAAAAGATGCGGCTGATGTGGTGGCTAAGGATCCAGAGCTGCTTTTAAGTGCGGTTAAAAAATCTGTTTTGGCGATGGAATATTTTTTCAATGAGGCGCTTAAAAAATATGACAAAAAAACAGCCGACGGAAAAATGCATATTGCAAAAGAGGTTTTGTCGCACGTGGCTAATATTGAAAATCAAATTGAAAAAGCACATTGGATAAAGAAAATTGCGCATACGGTTGAAGTGGAAGAAAAGGTCGTGACTGACGTATTAAAAGCAGTCGTCGCAAATGCTGGACAACAAAGTCAAACTCAGTATCCTGCTACCTCGAATATTTTGACTGAGCAAGAAGCATCATTTCAAAAGCGTAGTGACGCCGTTAGAAATTCGTTGATCGGGCTTGTTATGAGCGATGCAAAAATATGGAAAGAAAATTTTGAGACACAATTGGACAGTCAGTGGGTAAAAGATGATTCGTTGGTGCAGTTTGTTTTGAAAAATGGAGCAGCGTCTGGTTTTTCTTTTGATAATCTTCTGGCTAGCATCGATGATGACCGAGCTATTGAAAGTCTGCGAAAAATATATTTTAATGCTAAATACCTTTTTACTCAAGAGGGAGTCGTGGAATATTCCACAGAAGAATTGCGAAAGCTTGTTGATGAATATATATCTAAATATATTAAGGAATTGCAAAAAGAAAAGCTTTATGATATCATCAAGCAAATCGAGAACGCTGAACAAAAAGGGGACAAAGAGACCCTCGCCAAACTTATGAGCGAGTTCACAAAGCTTTCTCAAGAAATGCAATCTTAAACAAAGACTGGGTTGTCCCGGTTTTTGGTGTTTTGCTAAGATCTTGTTTGAAAAATATATTCTCTGTTACAATCTTAAAATTTTGGCTGCAAAACTTTCAGGTCTCGTCGTGTTACATTTTATGTAGCACTCCTCAACCTTCAAGTCTTTCGCTCAAAATTTTAAAATTTCGCGACGAAAAATATTTTCCAAACAAGCTCCATGCTTAGTTTTACTTTTTTATAACATTTTGTCTGAGTATGCACTCAGCTGAATATTTATTTGAGATGAAAACAATGAAAAAAAAGTCTAAAAAAGTTGTAGTAAAAAAAGTTATTAAAGTAGTTAAAAAAGCAGCATCAAAAAATGTTAAGAAGGTAGTTGCGTTAAAAAAAACAAAAGTCGTTGTTAAGCCCAAACCTAAAAAAGTTGTAAAATTTATTAAAGCAAAAAAAATCGTGCAGAAAAAAAATAAGAAAATCGTGCAGAAAAAAAATGCTGCAAAAAAGATCGTTGTAGCAAAAAAAACGGTAGTTAAAAAAGCAGCTGTAAAAAAAATACAGCCTGTTAAAAAAGTTGCGCCCAAAAAGTCTGTAACACCAAGCAAGCAAGTAGCGCAAAAAATAGTAGTAAAACCTAAGAAAATTGTTGAAAAAGCTCCTCAGCCAAAGAAAAAAACAGCAGTAGTTGCCAAAGAGGAAGGTGAAAACAAGGTTGATATTATTGCAGAACTTATTGCGCGTGGAAAACAACGTGGTTTTGTGACTGAAGATGAAATCATTCATCTTATTCCGGAAGTTGAAGAAGAGCTTGATGAACTTGAAAATCTGTATGAACAATTGGAAACTGCGGGAGTGAAAATTGTTGTTTCTGATGATATGCTCAAGATTGATTCAGACAAAGAAGCTGAGATATATGAAAAAAGTAAAAAAGATAAAAATGCGGATTCAAATTTGTTGGATGGAATAGAAGACAGCTCTTCTGATTTGGTGCAAATGTATCTTCGTGAAATTGGACGTGTGCCACTCCTTAAATCTGAAGAAGAAATTAAGCTTGCCAAAGCTAATGAAAAAGGGGACTTGGCATCAAAACAAAAGTTGACCGAAGCAAATCTTCGTTTGGTGGTTAGTATTGCAAAAAAATATGTTGGACGTTCGCACAATCTTTCGTTGTTGGATTTGATTCAAGAAGGTAACATCGGACTCTTTCGCGCTGTGGAAAAATTTGATTATCGAAAAGGTTTCAAATTTTCAACCTATGCAACTTGGTGGATTCGCCAAGCAATTACCAGAGCTTTGGCTGATCAGTCGCGCACAATTCGTATCCCAGTCCATATGGTGGAAACTATTAACAAGTATACTCAGATTACTCGAAGATTGGTGCAAGAATTGGGACGCGAACCTTTGCCAGAAGAAATTGCAGCTGAAATGAATTTGGAAGTAGATAAGATTCGTCACATTCAAAAAATTTCCCAAGAAACAGTTTCGCTTGAAACTTCAGTTGGGGACTCTGATGATGACAGTGTGCTTGGAGATTTCATTGAAGACACTGAAACAGTGATGCCACATCAAGTTGCTTCACGAAAACTACTCAAAAATCACGTCGGCGAAGTTTTGCACGACCTTACTCCGCGCGAACAAAAGATTCTTAAAATTCGTTTTGGTTTGGAAGATGGTGTGACTCACACTTTGGAAGAAGTTGGAAAGGAATTTGGAGTAACCCGCGAACGTATTCGTCAGATTGAAGCTAAGGCTCTCGACAAGATTCGTCAACACGGCTCTATTAGTAAACTTAAGGATTACTAGGGAAAAGATAATTTTCAATAATGCCCCCGAAAGGGGGCTTATTGAACCCTTGTCAGGATATTTTTTATTTGTTATACTATTTTTGTTGCCTTGAAAAGGCATTATTTCTAATATATTCCGGCGTAGCGCAGCGGTAGCGCAGTTGACTGTTAATCAATTGGTCGTAGGTTCGAATCCTACCGCCGGAGCAAGTAAAACAAGGCTGTAACAAGCCTTGTTTTTTATTATTAAGAACTAATAGGCGATTTTTATTGACATTCAAACTGTTTTGCTGTAGATTGCCTAGATATGTTTTTTAAAAAATGATCGCAATCGGAGATTGTGACATAAACCAGCGCAGTAAAAGGAGATAATACCATGGTAGAAAAAAAGAACCTCCCAGTGGAGGCAGTGATTGAAAAGATTGGCGCAGGAAACACGTATTTTTTGCTCGGAGAGTCGCTCAAGCAAGAAACTGAGGAGAGGTTTACTTTCGATGGTTGGTGTAGTGTTTTTTCTTTTGCATACTATGCCAAGGATGAAGAAGTAAAAAGCAAGGCTCTTGATAAGATGAGAGAAAAAGCAGCCACATTCTCTGAGCTGGCTTGTCTCTATTTTTCAGAAAAAGATGAAGAAAAGGCCGCAGTTGTATTTAAGCATTTACTAAAAATAGGAACCAGTGAGGATTGGCTGAACCGCTATGCTAACAAGTTGTATCATGCATTCACCATTAAAACTAGAACCGATTTGTTTGAAGCAAGGGCAGAAGAAATAATTAAGGCAGTAATTGTACAATAAAGCCGACCAGTGGAAAACCTTCCATTTTGGTCGGTTTTTCATATCCAATTTTGCTAAAATTAGCTGAATAATTTTTGAAACTCACCCCACTCAAAAGTTTTAAGCTTGTTAAGCATAGGGAACACAACGATAACCTTTATTTATAGGGTTATTTTTTGTATTCAAGTAAGATATTGGAATTTTAGGTGTATAAATTTAAAAGTGATTTAATAATGAATAACTTTGAAGGTATGAATAATTTCACGATTACAGGAAGAATAAATACAACAGCACTTGAACTGCTTGATCAACATTCAGAGGGTTTACGTTGGTCAGAATTGCTCTTGAAAATTAAGAATTCAGACTCTAGTTTTCATTCTAAAACGATTAATGGATGTGTTTGGAAGCTTGTTCAAAAATTTCCAGATGAGGTCTATAAGCCGTCCAAGGGAGTTTTTCGTTTACTTAAATATAAATAAGATTATAAAAAATATTTTTTTATTATACAAAGTGTAATTTTAAGGGTGTGTAAGAAAATAAAAGATGTAGTTGCGAAATTTCTTTAGTGGTTTTTTGTATTATAAAAACAACAAATAAAGACCTTTTATTTTTAATTTAACATAAATATATGAGTAAATATGTTGATGGGTATGTTTTGCCAGTCTCAATAAAAAAGTTGTCAGAATATAAAAAAATGGCATTGCCAATGGCTAAGTTGATGAAAAAATATGGCGCGCTTGATTATATGGAATGTGTTGGAGATGATCTTAATCCCAATATGATGGGCATGAAAATTTTAAAATTTCCTCAAATGGTTAAAATAAAAAAGGGGGAAACTGTTGTGTTTTCTTTTGCAGTTTTTAAATCTAAGGCTCATCGCGACAAGGTTAACGCGTTGGTAATGAAAGATCCTGCGATGAATGATCCGAAATATGCAAACATGCCTATGCCTTTCGATATGAAGCGCATGGCTTATGGCGGATTTAAAACGATTGTTAATCTTTAAAAAATAGTTTAGATAAAAAAACACGAAATATCCTCGTGGTTTTTTGGTATTAAATAAAATAATCATTAATACAAAATTATATGAAAAAAATAAATCCGGTGGTGCATTTTGAAATGCCCTATGTTGATAAAAATCGCATGGCAGATTTCTACGCCAAATCTTTTGGTTGGGAATATAATATGCTAGGCGAAGATATGGGAAATTATGTTGTGGTTATGACATCAGAAGAAGGTCCCAATAAACGACCTAAAGACGTCGGCATGATAAACGGAGGTTTTTATGAGAAACCAAAGGATGAAATGGGTCAGTGTCCTTCAGTTGTAATTTCAGTGGATGATATTAACGAATCCATGAAAAAAATTGAACAACTGGGTGGAAAGATTTTAGGCAAACCTGATGATATACCCGGAGTTGGTTTATATGTTAGTTTTCAAGATACGGAGGGTAACAGAGCAAGCATTCTTCAACCTTCTAAAGAAATGTAAATTTTGAAATATTAAATTAAAAACGAAACCTTTTAGTGAGTTTCGTTTTTTAAAAATGTTTTGACGTGGATCGTTTCAAATTATTATGCAAGATCATTAAACGTTAGATTGGCTCGCTTCATTTCTTCGTGCAGCATTTCTACATGACGCTCAGTTTCTTTATTCATTTTGCAAAAAACATCCTTTAATTTTTTGTTAGTAGGTTTGAATATTTCGAAACATTTTTTTTCAAGCATGGATTGTTCAATGCGCAGGGCTGTCTTTAGCGCCTCACGGTGACTAATGTTTTTTTGTTGGGCCTTGGTAGTTTCTTCAAGAACGAAAGTGATGACTGTATTTATGATTATTCTTGAAAATTTGTTTTCAATAATCGCATCAGTTTGTTCTTTTTCGTTACCAATCTCTGCAGCATGGCGTATTTCTTCATTGGAAAGCTTTTCCCAAAAGGTTCTTTTTTCGGGTATCTTTTGAGCGTAGAGTGAATAAAGTGCTGCAATGTTAATTTCATTTTCTTTAAATAGGATAATTACGGGTTTATTGTTCATAGATTTGTAAATATTTATTATGCTTTTAGTATGCCACAACAATCCCACTCTGCAAATGTTGAATTGTAGAAGAAAGTTAACTGTGCAATAGCCTTAAAATAATTTCTTAAGTGCTGCTGTAGTTTTTGCCCCATTGTCATAGTTATTTTTGGAGCTTTTTAAGTTATTAAACAATTCTTATTGATTATTCAGAAAAATATAAAGACTGTATAATATAAGAATACTTTTAAATATTTTAAAATAAAAAAATGAAAATCAAATTGTTATTGATGTTAATTGGTTTTGCTCTGTTTTTTTCAGCGGGGATTGTTAAAGCAGAATACTCTGCTAACATAATTCCAGCAATGACTACCAATCTTCTTCCTTCTGGAGTGATAACAGTAAGCACAGGACTTGGAAGTATGGTATCAGCCTTTGATCATACTGTGTCTACTTGGATTGCAGATCCTGGGCTACCGCAATGGGTGGGATATCAATTTACTGATAGTAATCCAGTAAGAGTTGCTAAATATGCTATCACGAGTAATGGAAATGCTGCCAATATGGCTCCTAAGAGTTGGGAATTTCAAGGTAGTATTAATGGAGCTGATTGGGTAGTTCTTGATTCCAGAAGTGATGTTGTTTTCAGTGATTTTCAACTTCAAGAATTTGTAGTTGCTACTCCAGAAAATTATTTTTTTTATAAATTACATATTACGGCTATTGCCAATGAGTTCTCATCAGTTGGTGTTTCAGAACTTGAGATGTTTATTGATAATTCATTTGTCGTTTTAGCGCCTACCGTTGCTACTGTTGCAGCTTCAGATGTGACACAAACATCAGCTATGGTTAATGCTGAACTTTTAGATTCTGGAGGAGAGAATACTACAAGACTTATCCACCAATGGGTTAATGAACCAATTGAAGCAAATCTGTGGAACACGGATGGTCCTCCTGGTACAGGTCCTGCGGGTGTGTATTCTGCTGAAATGACGGGTCTCACGCCTGACACAACTTATTATTTTCAGGCCTACGCGTATAATAGTGCAGGATCATCTTATGGAGAAATCCTTTCATTCACTACAGAAGCAGTTCCAGCTCCTCCAATAGTTGTTACAAATGCGGTTTCTGATATTACTCAAACATCAGCGACTGCAAATGGGGATATGACTTTTAGAGGAAATCCGTTTATCCCATCCAGGACTATTTCTTGGGGAACGGAATCAGGAAATTATACCGGTTCTTGTAATTTAGGAATGGGCGTTGAAGGAGCTTTTTCCTGCCCAATGGCAGGGCTTAGTCCTGATACGATTTATTATGTGCAAGCTTATGCTAGTGGCGGGGCAGGAATTGGTTATGGTGAAGAAGTTTCGTTTACGACGCTGCCAATTCCAGACACAATCGGTCCAGATGCACCAATAGCAAACGTTGAAAGTGGAACATATTTTTCTGCTCAAACTATTACCTTAATTCCACCAGTTGGCGATGATGTTATTCCAACAATATATTACACAATTGATGGAACAGAACCAGACAATACAAGCGATCAAGTAACTGGACCAATAGTTATTGATGGTGATGATGGACAAACAAAAGTTTTGAAAGCTGTTTCTTATGATACGACTGAAAACAAGGGAACAATAATGACACAATCGTATGTGTTTGATAAATCTGCGACAATTATCGACCCAAACATAGAAAAAATGGCAGCAGCTGCCCTAAACGGACATATCTCTATTGCTGGCATTGATCCAACAAACACAGCAAATGCAACTTTTAACGTTGATTACACTCTACAATCCGGAGCTGCCTTAGTATTTTTTCCAGCTGGCACAATAATAACTAAAACGGGTGGAGGAAATTTAGATCTGACTCAACTAACAACGCAGGACATCACCCTAAGTTTAAACAGTGAGCTTACCAATGATGCTTTTGGTGCGGTAAAAATAGGAGTACCAAACATTCGCCTTACTTTCTCAACTCCTGTAACCGTAACCATTCCAGTTGGAGCGCAATACAACGGACTAACCCTTAATGTATATTATCAATTTGATGGTGATTCTTCTTGGAATCTAGAAACAACCTGTACTGTTAGCAGTGGAGTGTGTTCTTTTCAAACCACCCACGCAACAAAATTTTCTGCGGGAGAAAGTGTTCCTTCTGATGCAGCCGTAATAACTGCTAAAGAAAGTCACGGAAAAAACTGGAGAATATATAAAAAATACAAAAGAACCCATAATTTGGCAGTAGCAAGGAAGCCTTACGCTCAAATCAAAAAAATTAAAAAAATAGATGCCGGCGAATTTGAAAGATTGAAAAAGCTTTACGCAACATATAGAGTAGCAGGAAGTAGGGCCATTGCTAAGCTAGACAAAAAAACTCAAGCAGACTTCAATCTTTACAGGAAATACCGAATATACAAACAGTACCTTATCCTTAAGGACAGGGCAGGAGAATGAAAAAGATTTTAAAAGAGCTCTTCGGAGCTCTTTTTTATCAGTTTAAAGTTGACCCCGTTAGAAATTTCAAAAGCAGTTTCTAATTGTTAGCAATATTTTATAGATAAATAGTGTATTTATATTTGGCAATAAATGGGAAATTTCTAACGAGGTTGACATTTTTTGAAAAATATTGTATTATTAATATCTTTGGAATAGAAAATTTTTAAAATAACAAGCAAATGAAAAAAAATCCACTGATCATCAAAAATGCTATTTTGAATATGGGCGGTACTATTGAAGAATTTGTCCCTGAAAGGGGCTGTTTTTATATTAACGTTTTGGGTAAACGTATTTTACTCGAGCGTAAAATTTCTATTACACGCCAATCCTTTGTTAGTGGACAATTGACGAGATGTAAGGATATTACACATAAACTTTTGCTTGCTCACAATCTGCCATCTCCTCAGAGTGAATGTTTTTACAAAAAAAGTTTTATTAAACAAGAAGCTGAAAAGCAATTGAATAACTTGAAATATCCAATTATCTTGAAAGATGCTCAAGGTTCCAATAGTAGGGGGATCTTTCCTCTTATTGGAAATTTGCGCGATGCAATGATTTTGCTGGAAGAAGAATTGCCGCATTATCGAAGTATGATTGCACAAGAAATGGTTTTCGGAAAAGAATATAGGCTGCTTGTGTTGGATGAAAAAGTCATCGGAGCGCTTGAGATGATTCCTCCATATGCCGTTGGCGACGGAGTTTCCACTTTGCGTAAAATTATTGAAGAAAAACAAGACTTAACTGAAAAAAGAACAGAGTTTGATGAAAAATTGATTCAGATTTTAAAGGAACAAAATTTTACTTTGGAAAGTGTGATGACAAAAAATGAAATAGCGTATATTAAAAAAAGTTCTTGTTTGGCGGAAGGTGGAGAAACGAGAGATGTGACCGACAGTGTGCATCCTGATATTGAAAAAATTTGCGTGGCGGCATCCAAGGTGGTAGGAAAATATCTTGTCGGCATTGATGTGATGTGCGATGACATTTCAAAGAAACCAGTTGAGCAATCTTTTCATATTATTGAAATAAACGGAAAACCAGACTTATACATTCATTACAACCCAACGCACGGCAGGACAAGAAACGTGGTGGAGGACATTGTGAGATTTATGGTTAAAGTTGCTTAATATTTTGCAATACATTCTTGTATTAAGCGTATTAATATTTGCATTGCTAAAAGTAAATGCAAAAAAATGAAAATAAACTTAAAACAGGAGATAAAAACTTCTTATGCGGTTGCTATTATTGCAACAGTGGCTTTTTTCGCTGGTGCAAATTTTGTTTTATACACAAAAAATATTAAATTTGAAGAACCTGAGATAGTGGTTGCCACCAAGAAACAACATAAAACCCTGCCTGTTAATATTGCCAAACGTCCAAAACCGCAGCCCGTATCGATGGAAAAACTTAAGGCTCAAGGTTGTGTGGCTGATGGTCTTTTGTCTGAATATAATCCGGAAAATGAAAATTTTGTTGCCCTTATCAATAGATCAAATTGTTATTATCTGCATCGCGCAATTGAAACATGGTTAAAACCTCCTGATTTCGAAACAGTAGGATATGTGATGAATCAAATTGAAAAAAAAGATTTAGTATATGGGATGTTTATTGCTGAGGCAATAAATTTCAGAGCGCATTATTTCAACGAACTTAAAAATGAAGAGTTTTCTTTTCGGGATATGTGTCGAGAGGGAAGCGAAAATGTTTGGGGAGAGGGAACTTGCAAGCCAAATTTTGCCAGTCAAGAATATCGAGATTATATTCAATATATAACGCAAAAAGCTATTGATGCTGGGGTGCAAAGTTTTACATTCGGCCAAATCTATATGCAGGAAGATGCAAAAAAAGATTATGCTCCCAAGATTGTTTCCAAGATGAGAGCATATGCAAAGGAAAAAGATGTCGACATTGTTATTGGCGCGCAAACCGGTTCTATTTCAGATGAAAACTATTTGAAACTCTTCGATTATATTGAAGGAGGTGTTGGGCTTGCTGAAGATGGCAGTGTTGAAGATGGCCCTTGTTATTCTGGCAGGGGGAATTGTTGGGCGCTTTTGTGGCACAAGAATTTTTCAACTAAAGCAAAAAACGTTTTGCTTCATCTTGATTGGACTGGAATTCCTAGCGATGATTTGGATATTTTTGCTCGAATGGATCAAGAAAAAAGAGCGCAGACGTTGGATTCTTTATACAAAAAATTCTCTGCACAAAAAATGGGTTTTATGATGCCATATTTCGGAGTACTTTATAAAGATAATGGCGGTTGTCGCGGTCCTAAAAAGAAATTTTATTCTCCTGACAATTCGTATTCTTGCAAAGATGAAGATGCAATTAATAATATTTTGGCAGGAAAAAGCATAAACAGCACTATTTCTGAAATTTCTTCAAATAAAACTGGGACTTAGAGAAAGTTGTCATTTAAGATATAATTAAAAAATAATTAATTAATTTAAAAAACATATGTCTAAAACACAAGAAGACTTGAAAGCTGCTTTTGCAGGAGAATCGCAAGCTAATCGAAAATATCTGGCTTTTGCTAAAGCTGCAGAAAAAGAAGGAAAAAATAATCTGGCTAAACTTTTTCGCGCCGTAGCTGAAGGCGAAACAATTCATGCCTTGAAACATTTGGACAATCTGGGCGAAATCAAAAACTCGGTTGAAAATGTGAAAAGCGCAATTGCTGGCGAAACATATGAAATTGAAACAATGTATCCCGAATTCATTAGCGACGCTCAAAATGATGGAGAAAAAATTTCTGAGAAAGGATTTACTTGGGCTAATGAAGTTGAAAAAAAGCATCAAAAGGAATTCGTTTCAGCTCTAAGTGAAATTGAAGCTGGACAAGACCTTGCTGAGCAAAAATATTTTGTCTGCCAAGTTTGCGGTCAATTGGAATTGGGCGAAGCTCCTGAAGTTTGTCCAGTATGCGGCGCGCCAAAAGAAAAATTTGTTATTATTGAATAACGTTTTTTTGAGATAAAAAATTAAACCCGACTCCTTGGAGTCGGGTTTGTTTGATTTTGGCGGTGGTCGCAGCAAGAGTTCACTTCCGTAAACGTCATAAATGCTATATTCGTAATACTCTAGAAATCTTTCCGCTCCGAAATAAAAATTTTCAGAGTCCTCTGCATCTGGAACGGCAAGTTCTTTGTTGATGCTAAATTGCATTTTGGTTTTTAACCAAAGACTTGTGTCAGTGTTTCCGCGCAAGGAACTTTTAAGAACGCGGTGCATTGTTTTTTTGGCTTCAGCAATTTTTTTCTTTTGGACGTGGTCATTTACTCTTTTAATTTTTTCTGTTAACAGTTGTTTATTGAAAAAATGAACGCCGATAGTAACCGTGAGAATGCAAATGATAATCATTAGATTCCTTATAGTTAATATTGTCCAAATTGCCGTCAAAAGCTTACCCTTAAGTGCGAAAATTATTGCGCTAATACTTTTCTTGGGTACTTTTTTGGTCTGGGCCATTTGTAGCTCCTTTTTGCTGGGATAATGAACTTTGCTTAGTATAATATGATTTTATAAAAAGTAAAGGCACAAGGACTTGGCTTTTTTAAAAATATGCGCTAGAATATGAGCTCAGTGTATTTAAGCATTTTTTAAAAAAACTAAAACCTAAAACCTAGAACCTAGAAACTAGAATCAAAAATATGGCAAACAATGATGTTGCAGTTAGATTTAATAAAGTTTCTTTTGAATATTCACACGACAAACCAATTTTGGAAGAGGCTTCTTTTTCGCTGCGAAGAGGAACAAAAATGACCCTAATGGGACAAAATGGCGCTGGCAAAAGCACTATTTTTAAACTTATAACAGGCGAACTGAAAGAGGATGACGGTTCTATTTTTGTAGATGATCGTCTTAAGATTGCTTATGCTAAGCAAGTTATTCCTCGCGAAGATCTTGATCTGACAGTCAAAGAATTTTTTGAAAAATGTTTTGATGAAAAAATATATAATATTGATCCAAAAATTGATGCAGTTTTGGAAGTAGTTAATCTAAAAGCTCCGCATGATAAGATTATCCGAGCCTTTTCTGGAGGACAACAGGCGCGTTTGCTTTTGGCTTCAGCTTTAATTCAAAATCCAGACCTTTTAATTTTAGATGAGCCGACAAACAATTTAGACAAAGCTGGAATTGCACATCTGACATCTTTTTTGATTGGATATCAAAAAACTTGCATCGTAATTTCTCATGATGCGGACTTTTTGAATTCTTTTACTGATGGAGTTTTATATCTCGATGTGTTCACAAAAAAAGTAGATCAATATCTTGGAGATTATTATGTGGTGGTGGCTGAAATTGCAGCGCGAATTGAAAAAGAAGAAATGAAAAATGCTCAGTATGAAAAAGAGATTATTGCCAACAAGGAAAAAGCAAACTTCTTTGCAAACAAGGGAGGAAAAATGAGACTCGTGGCTCGCAGGATGCGCGAGAAGGCTGAAGAAATGGAAGAGGCAAAAGTTGATGTGCGAAAAGAAGATCAAGCAATCAGAGCTTTTACAATTCCTTCGCAACCAGAACTTTCTGGCGATCTTTTGAAAATTTCTTCACTTACTGTGATTATAAATCATCATCCATATCCAAAAGATGCCAATGTGTCACTCAAAAAAAATCAACATCTGTTGCTAGCTGGTCCTAATGGTATTGGTAAAAGCACGCTTTTGGAATCATTGGCTGCTGGAAAAGCTGCTGGTGCAAAAATTTCCGAAGGTGTACGAGTGGGATATTATCGGCAAGATTTTTCAACATTAAATTTTGATGACACGGTCTATGAATCTTTGGCTGGAGTGATGGGAGGATCAGATGAACACAAACTTAGAAGTGTGGCATCTGGATTTTTGCTAGACAAAAAAATAATGAATTCAAAAGTCGGCACACTTTCAGAAGGACAGAAAGGTTTAGTGGCTTTTGCACGTTTGGTACTGCAAGAACCAGGATTGCTGATCTTGGATGAACCAACTAATCATATAAACTTCCGTCATTTGCCAATTATTGCCGAGGCGCTCAGTAAGTATGAAGGTGCAATGGTACTTGTTTCCCATGTGCCAGAATTTGTTGAGCAGATTAGAATTGATGAAATTTTAGACCTGGAAAAGTAGGGAATATCGCTGTCTATTGACTTTTTGCTCAAGAAATGCTATCATTAAAAGGCAATAGTAGGTACTTCGCAATAGCCTAGTCGAGCTTTAATAGGCGCAGCCCAAACGTGCATTTAACTAAAACTATCAAACAACACAATGAACCAAGGAACAATCAAACGTTTGACAGACCGAGGATTCGGATTCATTTCTCAAGAAGGAAGTGATAAGGATCTTTTCTTTCATGCAAAAGAACTTCAGAATGCTGAATTCAACGAATTGCAAGAAGGTGACAAGGTTGAGTTCGAAGTAAGCGAAAGCCCAAAAGGACCAAACGCAATCAACGTTTCAAAAATCAACTAATACTTTCGTATTTTAGATATTTTTACAAAAACCCTCCTCGGAGGGTTTTTGTTTTGCTATTTTTCTGATTGTGCTATGCTTTATTTGTTAACGATAAGGTTGGTCGCTTGCTCAAAATACCTTTTTCTTTTTGTCACAGAAAAACAATTGCAACTTTTGACATAACACCAAAGAGACTTGTTTTAAGTGAAAAAAGAAAAAGTATTTTCGCTCGCTCCTTATTCAAAGATTAAGACGTTGAAAATTATTTAAAATATGGATTTAAAAACACTCGGTTGGGATTTGTATAAAAAGTCCTTACCCGAAAACATTGATGAAAAAAATATTGCGCGGGTGGCTGTGGAAAACAGGGGCGGTTATTTGTTGTACGCCGAAAGTGGGGAATTGGAGGGTATTATACAAGGAAAATTTATGCGCAGCGCTGAGTCGGAAGCTGATTATCCAAAAGTTGGTGACTGGGTTACTATAGAAAAACTTTCTGGTGAAGCTAAGGCTATTATAAAGTCTGTATTGCCGAGAAAAACCAAGATAAGTAGGAAGCGTGCAGGCGAAGATGTAGCAGAACAAATCATTGCTGCCAATATTGACATTGTTTTTATTGTGCAGGGATTGGATGGAGATTTTAATATTAGCAGGCTTGAGAGATATGTTGCGATGTCTAAAGAAGGGGGGTGTGAGCCAATTGTTATTTTGAATAAGGTTGATTTATCTCCTGATCCAAAGGCGAAGCTTGAAGAAGTATCTCGAAAAATTTCAGGGATTAAAATATTTTTGGTTAGCGCGCACAGTGGTCAAGGAGTGGAGGATGTACGCGATCTAATTCAAGAAGGGTCAAGTGTGGTTTTTGTGGGATCTTCTGGTGTGGGGAAATCCACTTTAGTAAATGCTTTGTTGGGAATTGATTTGCAAAAGACTCAAGAGGTGCGACTTGATGATAGTCGCGGACGTCACACAACCACCAAAAGGGAATTATTATTACTTCCTTCTGGTGGATTATTGATAGACACTCCAGGGATGCGAGAATTGGGGCTCTGGGCTTCTCAGGATGCTCTAGGCGAGGCTTTTGACGACATTGAGATCTTTGCCCAGCATTGTAAATTTAATGACTGTGACCACGTACAGAGCCCAGGATGCGCAGTCCTTGATGCCCTAAAAGAGGGTAAAATTGACCAGCAAAGGTATGACAGCTTTATCAAGCTCTCTGGAAGCCTTGATCATTTTAAAGCCAAGAAAGAGAAAAATTCAGCCCAAGCGCAAAAAAGAAGCAAAAGAGGCCTGATAAAAAAACCGGAATTTATGAAAAAGTAATTCAAGATACTTTGTTTAAAATATAAAAAGTATTATATATAATGTAATAAGCATTAAGTTTAATGCTTATTTTTTGTTTGCCTGTTTCCTTTTTGAGCACGTTCTTGACCCAAGACTATGGTCAAGAACTCAAAGAATTGCTATCGCAATAATTGGCCAAAAAGAAAACAGGCAAACAAAAAATTCAAAGATTTTTTTACTTGAGATTTTTGTCGAAAAATTCCAGCGTGCGTTGCATTACGATTGATTGTTCGTTGATGAAAGTGTGCGGACCATTGGGATATTCGAAGTAGGTAATATCTTTCCCTGCAGCTTTCAAATTTTGCGCAAGATCACGCGACCACTGAACTGGTACATCTTTGTCTTTTGCTCCTTGGTGAAGCAGCACTGGGGATTTTATTTTGTCCAAATAATTTATAGCTGAAATATTTTTCCAAAATTCAGGATTTTCTTCATATGTTCCATATTGCTGGTAGAATTTTTCAGCGATACCGGAAAAATCTTCATCGGGAATTACCCATTTTTCGAAGTTTATTTTATAATCAGCATTAATAGGGGCCAAAAGAACATAGGCCTTGGCAATGTCAGGTTTGGTTACCATCACGTTGAGCGTGATGCCGCCGCCCATTGAATGTCCAAGCATACCGATATTTTCCTTGTCAAAAAATTCAAAAGAAGAATTTTTCACAGCACTGATAGCATTCAAAACATCTTCAACATAACCAGAGCGCGGTCGCACATCATTTTCAGGATCAAAATCAGACTCAGCATGGTTACGATAATCACTATGCAAAACAACGTAACCATTTTTAGCAAAAAAATCTTGTTCACGTTTCAGTCCTTGTCCATTGGTGTAAAATTTTGGATCAATAAAGCCGTGATTCAAAAAAAGAACAGGAAAGGGTCCCTTGCCAACAGGAACATTCAAAATTCCAGAAATCTTAAAACCTTCGCTTTTATATGTGATTGAATAACGCGTGTAAAAATCATTTTTATCTAAAAATTTTACCAGCTGCAAATCGGAGCCAGTAAAATTTTTGTTAGCCATTGTAGGAATAGAATCTTTTGTGAGCGCTGGCCACCGTGGCTCGGTTTCTTGTTTTTTAATTTCATTTTTTACTTCTGTTGGTGTTGTTTTTTCAACAGTTTTATTTCTAAAATAGAAAGTTGAAAAAATTGCCAAAGATAAAAGCAATACGATTCCTATGATGGTAGATATTTTTTTCATAGTTGTTTTTAAATTTTATGTCCGCAATTATATTATACGCCCAAAAAGACTATTTCTTCATACAGGAAATTTTCAACAAAATGGTAAAAATTAAAGAAAATTCCCATTAAGAGTGTTTTTATGCTAGAATTTAAGTACATTTTTTAATTTATTGGATATAAAAATATGGACAGCATAATAATATTTGGAGCTAGACATTTGACGGCGGTGATGATTTTAATTGCATTCGTGTTTTTCTTGAAACTTTCTCGCGAAAAAAAGATGGAAATAATCGTTTTTGCAGTCATCACTTTGCCAGTAATTTATCTGATGGCAAAAATTTCTTCTCTTTTTTATTATAATCCCCGTCCATTTGTGGTTGAACAGTTTGTTCCGCTTATTCCGCATGCCGATAATAACGGCTTTCCATCAGATCACACGCTCCTTAGCGCAGCCGTAGCTTCAGTTGTTTATTTTTTCAATAAAAAACTCGGTGCCCTTCTTTTAATCTTGGCGTTATTAGTTGGAACCTCGCGGGTCTTGGCTGGCGTTCATCACGCAGTGGACATTGCAGGTAGCATAATAATTGCTTTTGTCGTTTCTTTTTTAATGTATAAATATGTTTTGCCGATTATCCTGAAAAATAGTTTTTATCAAAAAATAAAAAAATAGAGATCAATAATTGAATATTTTTTTTCAAAAGACGCCCCCTAGGCGTCTTTTGAGATTTTTTATCTAAAAAAGGCGTATTACAAAGGAAGGAAGTTAAATTTAAAAAGTAGAAGGAGGTGGATGTCTTATGATGGGAAGATATGGAGATTGGGGATATGGCCAAATGATGGGATATGGCGGTTTTGGTTTTGGCTGGATTATTACAATTATTATCTGGGCTTTGATTATCTGGGCAATTATTGCTTTTGTCAGAGCTGTAAGTGGAAAAAGTGGTTTGGATTGGCGCATGCAAGATAAAGAAAATTCGGCTTTAAAAATTCTCAAAGAGCGCTATGCAAAAGGCGAAATCAATAAGGAAGAATTTGAGCAAAAAAGAAAAGATATTGAGAATATGAAATAATGCGTTATACTGGTGCTATGACAAAAGAAACTCAATTTCAAAATGCACCACTAGCAGACAGGATGCGACCTCAAACACTGGAGGAGTTTTTTGGTCAACAAGAATTGGTGGGCGAGCAATCATTTTTGAAAAAAGCAATTGAGGCAGATCAAGTCCCCTCAATGATTTTATGGGGACCACCAGGCAGCGGGAAAACAACTTTGGCTGCAATTATCGCCAATGAAACTAAGGCTGAATTTATTAAAATAAGTGCGGTTACTAGTGGAATCAAGGAACTTAGAAAAACTATTTCTAAAGCAGAAGAAAATCAATGGCAACAAAAAAAGACAATTTTATTTGTCGATGAAATTCATCGTTGGAACAAAGCCCAGCAGGATGCGCTTTTGCCGCACGTGGAAAGAGGTTTGATGACACTAATTGGAGCAACTACTGAAAATCCTAGCTTTGAAGTGAACTCTGCGCTCGTTTCTCGCACGCGAGTTTTTGTGCTCAGCAAATTGGAAGTTAAAGATTTGGAAAAAATTATTCAAAAAGCGCTTACTGACAAAGAGAAAGGATTAGGCGAGAAAGAAATTGAAATCACTCCTGAGATGGTCAAAGAAATTGCGCTACTAGCTAATGGCGATGCTCGTATGGCGCTTAATACTTTGGAAGCAGCTGCAAATCAAAGTAATATTATTACACGAGAATTATTGCGACAGATTATTCAAAAGTCGCATTTATATTACGATAAAGGCGGAGAGGAGCACTACAATATTATTTCAGCGCTGCATAAATCAATGCGTGGCGGCGACGCTGATGCTAGTGTTTATTGGTTAGCCAGAATGCTAGAGGGCGGAGAACAACCAACTTACGTTGCGCGCAGGCTCCTTCGTTTTGCTTCTGAAGACATCGGTTTGGCTGATAATTTTGCATTGGTTTTGGCGAATAATGTTTTTGACGCTTGTCACAAGTTGGGTTATCCGGAATGCAGCGTGCATCTTTCGCAGCTGGTAATTTATTTAGCTAAAGCTCCAAAAAGTGTGAGCGCATATTTTGCATATAATAAAGCTAAAAAGGATGTTGAGGAATACGGAAATCTGCCAGTGCCGATGCACATTAGAAATGCTCCCACAAAATTAATGGAAAAATTAGGATATGGAAAAGGATATAAATATACGCCAGTAGAAGATAGTGAGGGACAAGAATATTTGCCTGCCAAACTTAAAAATAAAAAATACATATAAAATAATAACCAAAAAACAAGATACGAGATACAAATAAATTTCAATAATTAAAAATCAAAAAATATTCTGTATGACTTTACGAACCTTACGACCCTGTTGCCATTGACTTTTGTTAAAATTAGGCGTATAATGAATATATTGGAATAGATAGAGTCGAAACGGGTGAAAGCCCGTTTTTGCTTATTTTTTCCATAAAATTAGCCTGTGTAAGCCATTATTGTGCTGAGAGTATTTAGTAAAATGCTTTGAAAGGCAAAGAAATATGAATAAAAAAACAAATAAAAAAATAAATAAAAAGGTTACAGGTAAGCCAAAAAGAAAGGCTAATGTTTTAACCTTGGGAAATATTAACCCTGATCGTAGTCGAATTTTAATGCTTATCATTAGTATTATTTTTGTGACGACTGTTATGACTATGAGCCAGGCAGTAGAAAAAAATATCAAAAAAGTTGCCGAACAACCCGTTCAAATTAAAGCAGCTACACCTCTTGATCTTGAAATCAAACAAATGGTGGCAGGATATCCTATCGAAAAAATGGTTCCATATATTTTGCAGCAAGATCCAAAAACAGCAGCTTTTCTTGTTGCGATTGCAAAAAAGGAAAGTGCCTGGGGAAAACGTCATCCAGTTTTGGCGGGACAAGATTGTTATAATTATTGGGGATTTCGTTTGAAAGCCGAAAGGATGGGTAGTGGTGGTCATACTTGTTTTGATTCTCCCGAGCAAGCAGTTTCTGTTATCGCGCAGCGTATTGATGAATTAGTAGCGGAGGAAAAAGTTGATACACCAAAAGAAATGGTTATTTGGAAATGTGGATATGGTTGTCAGGATGCTACAAAAACAGTGGCTGAAAACAAATGGATTAGCGATGTTGATCTATATTACAGTAAGCTTGAAAGGTATTTATAAAAAATTGGTAATTTAAATAGAGAAGTAAAAATAAAAACAAAAACAAAACAAAAAAATTGGTGTGCGCTTGTAATTAGCGACACCTTTTTTGTTTTTTTAAAATATGTTATGATGGAAAAACGTTGTAGAACTAACTAATAACAAACAACAAACAACCGACAACAAACAACTGACAACAAAAAATAAAAATGTTGTAAGTTGTAAGTTGTAAGTCGTGAGTTAATATTTATGCAAAACATTCAAGAGGTTTTCAATCACATTCGTGAAATGAAAAAAGAACAAAAAGATTTACGTGATATGTACAAAGATGCATTGGTGCAAGCTGATGAATATGAGGAAATTGTGGAAGAGATCAAAGTTTTGCGAGAAAAAAAGCAAGCTATTGAGGCTCGCATTCAATTGCAACTTGGTCGCGCATATGAAAAACTTGAAGATTTGAAACACGAAGTGGAAACGGAAAAAGAAATGATGAATGACATTGCGCTTTCAACTTTGATGAAAGGTGAAACTGTGGTGGTGAAAGATGAGTGGGACAATGAATACGAACCAGCTTGGAAAGTAGCTTTCAAGAAAGCTAATGGGGGAACAACAACAGGGGAATAAGGGGTCAGGTTGTAGGTATTAGGAATTAGTCCGCCAGCTGGCGGAGTAGGGGAATACGAAAAATAATAAAAAGTCAGCTGTGTGCTGGCTTTTTATTTTCTTTTTTCACACGTGCTTGTTGTTGAGATGAATATATTTTGTCATTCCCGCGTAGGCGGGAATCCAGGATTTGGCACGCACATCTTTTTTGGTCCTGGATCCCGGATCTACTGTCCGGGACGACATTGCTATGTCGATTTCTTAACGCTCATCACTCGTCTTTTGCCTACGCACTTCGCAATGCATAGAAGGAATAAATCAAAAAAAGTATATGAAACACAAGAGCTTGAAATATAAGTGAAAGTAGATTATTCTTGTTAGATATGAAAAAGAATTTTTGGGAAAAATTGAAGAAACCGTTTTTTGTGTTGGCACCGATGGCTGACGTTACTGACATTGCTGAGAGGCAGATGCTTGTTAAATATGGCAAACCAGATGTTCTTTATACTGAATTTGTCAGTGCTGATGGACTTGCTAGCGAAAAAGGACGAGAAGTTTTGATCAAGGATTTACGTTTTAATAAAAACGAACATCCAATTGTGGCCCAAATTTTTGGAGCAAATCCCGAAAATATCAAAAAAGCTGCGCAATTAGTGAAAAAGCTTGGTTTTGATGGTGTCGATATTAATATGGGGTGCCCTGACAAAGCAATTATCAAACAAGGTGCAGGGTCAGCACTGATGAAAAATCCAAAACTTGCTCGCGAGATTATTCGCGCAGCCAAAGACGGCGCAGGAGAAATGCCGGTATCAGTGAAAACGCGTATTGGATTTTCAAAAAATGAAATTGAGACTTGGCTGCCTGAAATTTTGGCAGAAAAACCAGCCGTAATTACAATCCACGGACGCACAAAAAAAGAAATGTCAGAAGTTCCTGCGCATTGGGACGTGATTGCTCGCGCCAAGGAAATTGCCAGTGGAAGCGGCGTTTTGATTATTGGTAATGGCGATGTTGAAAGCTTGGAAGATGGAAACAAAAAAGCTGAGCAGTCGAAGGTTGATGGTGTGATGGTTGGCCGCGGAATTTTTGGCAATCCTTGGTTTTTTAATAAAGAAATAAAAATCGAAAACATCCCGCTTAAAGAAAGATTTGCAGTGATGATTGAGCATAGCAAACTTTTTGAAAAAGAACTTTCAAGCCAAAATATTAAAGGTTATCACGTGATGAAAAAGCATTTTAAGGCCTATGTTTCAGGATTTGACGGTGCCAAAGAACTCCGCGCAAAGTTGATGGAAACGGAAAATAGTGGGGAAGTGGAAAAGATTATCAAAAATTATTTCAATAGCATAAAATAACTGGAGAAATAAATGACGAGTCATCGGTAATCTGTCATCAGTAATCGTGATGGCATTGCGTTTGCTGAATCTTGATGACTGATGACCATTGACTGATTACTCACGCAGAAATATGTGATTATGCTATACTAAATGTATAATTATAAAATAAAAAATTTATGCATATAATTCTCCATTGGTTTTTGCGGGCTTTGGCAATTATGATTACGGCTTATTTGTTGCCGGGGATTGTCCTTAAAAGTTTTTTTGTGGCATTGATTGTGGCTGTGGTGTTGGGACTTTTTAACACTATTTTAAAACCTATCTTAATCATTCTGACTCTGCCAATAACAATTTTGACATTGGGACTTTTTACGCTTGTTATTAATGCTGGGATGATAATGCTCACTAGCAATATCGTTGATGGTTTTTATGTGCAAAGTTTTTGGTGGGCACTTTTGTTCAGCTTGATTCTTTCTTTGGTCAATGCGATTTTGCATTCTTTTGAACCAAGTAAAAATCATCATTCCTCATCCGAGCAAGAGTAATTTGAGCGAGGGTAGATTTTTTTATTTTGTATTTTTTTGCACTGCTCGTTGCTGGGGCAAACGTAACTTTGTCATTCCCGTGAAAACGGGAATCCAGGTTATTTACTAATCCGTGAGACTTTCTGGATCCCGCATCAAGTGCGGGACGACACGACTTCGTGTCGATTTCTTAACGCTCATCACTCGTGTTTTACCTACGCACTTCGCAATGTGCGTAAATAAAATAAAAAAATCCAAACAGATCGTTTGGATTTTTTTAATTCTTGTTTTGCTAGTGACCAATTACTAGTTGCTAGTTACCACTCTGTTTTTCTTCGTCCATTTTATTTAAGATTTCTTTGATTTTTTGGATTTGATCCCAGTTGTGGATGGAAATAGGCGCAGCATTTTTGTTGATCTTCTTGGCTCTGGTAATAATTTTCTTAAGCTGTTTTTCATCAACCATATCAGAGCGGGAAACTAGGATATATTCAGGTTTTTCTAATAAAGCTGGATTGAAAGCTTTAAGTTCGGCTCGAATAGTTTTATAGTCAGCCATAATATCCTCACTGTCAGCAGCGAGAAAATGGAAAATAATTTTGGTGCGTTCGACGTGTTTTAAAAATTTTATTCCCAAGCCTTTACCATCTGAAGCTCCCTCAATTAGTCCTGGAATGTCAGCCAAAATAAGACCATAATACACGCCAAGGTTTGGCTCAAGCGTGGTGAATTGATAATTGGCAACTTTTACGTTGGCATTGGTAAGTTCATTGAGAAGAGATGATTTTCCAAGATTAGGAAGTCCGACAAAGCCGATGTCTGCAATCATTTTAAGTTCCAGTCGCAATTCAAAGCCCTCTCCTGGTTTTCCCTCTTCAAATTCTTTTGGTGTTGTATTTCTGGATCCTCGAAATTGAAAATTTCCTCTTCCTCCTCGTCCTCCTTTGGCAATCAAAATTTCTTGTCCAACCTTGGTTATTTCCTGATCAATGCCAGTGGTGATGTTATGGATAACTGTTCCAACTGGAATTTTGATCATTTCATCCTTGGCATCTGGTCCATCACAAAACTGACCTTTGCCTTCCCGGCCGTTTTCAGCGTTGACTTGCTTTCTGAAGCGAAATTGTCCAAGCGCATTAAGGTCGGAGACACCGACAAAAATGACAGATCCTCCTCTTCCTCCGCTTCCGCCAGCCGGTCCAAGACTCATCAAGTTCTTGTTGAAAGCCACGCAGCCTTTGCCACCATTTCCGGCAGCCACTTCAATTTTAATATCGTCTATTAACATAAGAAAAGTTTGTAAAGTCCTTAAAGTTCATAAAGTTCATAAAGCAGGACCAGCTTTAATGAAAACGAAGAATAACACAATAGTCTGGGAAAGTAAAGACCAAGGGTGGACAAGTAAATAAAAGTATGTCATTATGTAATTTATCAATAATGTGAAAAATATCTATAAATATGAGTTCAAAAAAACTGATAGAAGAACAATTTGATGTCGTGGTTGTTGGCGCTGGTCCCTCTGGGATGATGGCTGCAATTCGCGCTGCGCAAAAAGGCGCGCGGGTGGCCTTGGTGGACAAGAAAGAAGAGCCCGGAAAAAAACTTTTAATGGCAGGAAATGGTCGCTGCAATTTGACACAGGATCAAGACAATGTTGTTGAGCTTTCAAATCTATACAAAAACGGTAGGTTTTTGCTTTCAGCCTTCAATGCTTTTCGCCCTGGCAGTGTGCAGGAATTTTTTGCTGGAAATGGCGTGCCTACTAAAGTTGAAAAAAATGGCCGAGTTTTTCCACTGAGCGATAGAGCTGAGGATGTGCTTGGCGCACTTACAAATGTTTTGAAGGAAAATAATATTACTTTTTTATATAAATCTCACATCGTTGATTTTTCTTTGGATGGCGAAAACAAAATCTCAAAAATTAAACTTAAAAAACGTGAACTTTTTCCAAAAAATGTGATTATTGCGGTGGGCGGAAAATCATATCCCGCCACTGGTTCAATGGGCGATGGCTACCAATGGGCAGCAAAAATGGGACATAAAATTATTGAGCCGATGCCAGTTTTGGTGCCGATTAAAATTAAAGAAGATTGGGTCGGAGAACTTCAAGGAGTTAGTGCTGGCAGTGTTTCCATTACTGTTTATCAAGGTGGCAAGAAGAAATTTTCTAATGAGGGAGACTTAATGTTTACTCATTATGGATTTTCTGGACCGCTGGCACTTAATATGAGCAGGAATATTGCCAAGTTGGTTTCCCAAAGTGATGATGATATTAAATTTATTCTTGATTTAAAACCATATCTTAATTTTGAGCAATTGGATGAAATTATCCTAACTGATTTTGAAAGAAATGCTGACAAGAAATTATCAAATTGTTTGCATGATGTTTTTTCACCGAAACTTTTGGATTTTGTGCTGAGATATTCTGGATTAGATATGGAAAAACATGCAGCTAAAATAAGCAGAAAGGAAAGACATATTTTGGTGAATCTTGTTAAAAACTTGTCGATTACTTTTGATAGTCTTTTTGGTTTTGAAATGGCGATGGTGACTAGCGGAGGAGTTTCCACTAGGGAAATTGATTCTCGCACCATGGGCTCAAAAATTGTGCCAAATCTTTATTTTGCTGGGGAAATCATTGATGTTGATGGTCCAACTGGTGGATATAATCTTCAAATGTGCTGGTCAACCGGCTATTTGGCCGGCGAATCGGCAGCTAAAAATTTGAAATAATTCCTTTTTTCCTTTACTGCCTAGTTTGTCGCTCAAAGGTTCTTAATTTTTGTCACGGAGAAACAATTGCAACTTTTGACATAACGCTAGCGTGACTTGTTTCTAGTGAAAAAATAAGAAACATCCTCACTCTTGCTCTTTTTTTGCATCCCGCATCTCATTTGCACCATATGAAGTATGTAGGCAAAAAACAAGTGATGAGCGTTAAGAAATCGACACAGCAGTGTCGTCCCGGACTTGATCCGGGATCCAGGTTCGCGCACAAGTCAGGCTTAGTCCTGGATTCCCGTTTTCACGGGAATGACAACAAGAAAGAGTTTTTGCGGAAAAAGAAATGTGGAAAAAAGTCTTTGATGCTTTCGAATAAAAATATTTTAAAAGCGTAATAAGATATATGAAAAATAAATCATATATTTTTTTGTTTATAACTATTGCAATATTTGTTGTTGCTGGTTTTTTGTATGTGAAAAAAGCGAATGCACCAATAAATAACTCACAATCAACAACTGACAACTCGCAACAAGCAACAAACAACTTACAACCGACAACTGACAACAAAAAAAATACGGCAAATAATAATCAAAAACAAGAAACTATTGATCCGCTTGATAATGCGCTTTCGCGGATAACAAAAAAACCATTTGGAATTTATGTGAACCCAAAGAATTCACCGGTAAATCCGGAGCGTTTTACGGGATATCATAGCGCGGTTGATTTGGAAGCAACTATCGAGGAGCAAAATATTGATGTGGCTGTGAAAGCTTTGTGCGACGGAAAATTATTATCCGCAAGAACTGCTAGTGGATATGGTGGAGTTGCCGCTGCCAGTTGCGAGCTTGATGGTCAGGCTGTCACGGTTGTGTATGGTCATATTAAATTATCCAGTATTACGTTTAAAATAGGGGATCAAATGAAAGCCGGAGATTTTTTGGCGAATTTGGGGACAGGATTCAGTAATGAGACTGATGGGGAGCGCAAACATCTACACCTAGGAATTCACAAAGGAGCAAATATAAATATTTTAGGATATGTGCAAAATAAAAATCAATTGGATGATTGGATAGACCCGTCTAAATATTTGCAATAATTTTCAATTTACAATTCACAATTTACAATCAATTCACAATTAATTAATTTTCAAACATTAAGTCATTAAAACATTGAAAATTTATTAGAAATTGGAAATTGGAAATTGGAAATTTGAGGCTTTCTGTTCGTTGACAGAAAGACGAAGTTCCTGTATACTGGGGTTAATTGTAAGTGTCTTACTGGTTTTGCCTTTGTGGTTAAAATTAAGAGAGGAGGTCGCCTTACAAGCGTAATAAGTTCACAAATGCAAAAACTATGGCAACAAAACTTTATGTAGGTGGTCTTCCATATTCAACTTCGGAAGATGCTTTGCGAGATCTTTTTGCTCAAGCAGGATCTGTTACCTCAGCAACAATCATCATGGATAAAATGACTGGTCGTTCAAAAGGTTTCGGATTTGTTGAAATGTCTTCTGATCAAGAAGCACAAGCAGCAATTGAAATGTTTGACAAAAAAGAGTACGAAGGTCGTACTTTGACTGTAAATGAAGCTCGCCCAATGGAAGCTCGTCCTCCACGACGTGATTTCAATGGTGGTGGTAACGGTGGTTACGGAAGCCGAAACAACTACTAGTTAATAGTTGTTGAGTCACAAAAAAAGAGGCAGCAATGCCTCTTTTTTTGTGACTCAAATTTAAATCTCAATTAGTGTAGACCAATAATTTCCGGGATAGTTTTGGAAAAATTGCATCCAATAACGCGACAATGTTTGTTGCATTTTTTGATATTGAGGCGCTGCTGAATAGATGCCTTACTAGAGAGAATATCTTTTAAACTCTCTTTGGCAATATTTCCAATTGTTGCTCCCTTAAAGCATAAGGATATATTTCCATCCGGATATACAACAAGACTGCGCTGGCCAGCAAGACAACGTCGCTTGAGTGCGCTTTTTTGATCGAGATAATATTGCTGAATTGCGCGGAGACTTGCTTCGGAATTCTTTACTTTTAGTTGACGATTTTTATTCAACAAAGAAAACAGTTCGTTTACGGATTTTTCATCTGGCCATAAATTTTCGATAGTTTCAATTTTGTTTTTGCCTGATATTGGTGGCAGGCCTATCGGTTCGTCTAGTGGCTGAAGGACGATATTTACAGCTGCATATTGTGGCTGGTTGTAATATTCAAGCAGTGTTGGAATAGAGGATATATTTTTGGAAGTGATAAGGACTCCGATATCTGTTTTGATATCGTGCTGACGGAGCAATTCAATGGCACTTTTGGCATGCTCTGCTGCACCTGTTATTCCGCGCAGTGCATCGTGGATGCTGTCAGTGATGCTATATAGGGAGATTTTTGAAAAAGTGATTCCACTTTTTTTTAATGCTATGACAGTTTCTTCATCTAATAATGAACCATTAGAATTGATTCCAACATTTGCAAAAAATGTTCTCAATTGTTTAATGGTTGAATAAGTCAAATCTTTTCGCAGTAATGGTTCGCCGCCACTTAATTCAATGGAAGTATTTTTTGAAAGAGTTTTTTTGAGTTGTAAAACAACCTTGCGCCAATTTTCGCCAGCGAGTTCGGGATATTTATCCATTCGCCAAACAGTGCAAGAGTTGCAACGAAAATTGCATTGATAGGTGATGGTTAAATTTACGATTTCAGGAATCACGAAATACTTACCGGTAGCGTAGCTTATTTCTTGCAGAATTCTTTTTTTAAACTTATTTTTTATCATAATAAAATTGTATCATGAGAGGAAAAAAAGTACAGAAAATGGACAAATGCTTAAAAGTGTGCTATAATAGATATATGTGATAAAAGACGGGTGAAAGCCCGTCTTTTTGTTTTAAAATAAAAATTTTTTAAAAATATGGCAGCAATAGATTTTACAAAAAAAGGCCTAAATCAGATGATTTTTGCCAAAAAAACAGTAAGCGCGACAGCTGGCCGAAATAGTTCAGCGTTTAAGGAAATTTTGGCAGATAAAAATGTTTCTAATGTGATTAATAAGGCTGGCGAGAAAAAAGTTTTTTATGATGCGCTCAAAAAAAGAGGAATGTCTGCAGGCAGTAATGGAATAACTAAAAATGTTTTTAAAAAAGTTCTGGGCGACATTGAACATTCGGGAGAATTTTCTCACAATGAAATGATGGATTTGCGAAAGCATCTTGTTGGTGGATCAGTATCTTCAAGTATTATTCGTGAAAATAAATCCGCTCATATTGACGATAAAAGCAATAATCACAGTTCGCGCAAGAGCGAAGTGAATATGCGAAAGATTTATGATGAAATTATGAGTAAACGGAAAAACATTTCGCAGGAAACAAAAAATGAAGCACTCAATTACGGAAAATCTCATATGTTGAATTTTGGTATGAGTACCAAAAATATTCGCGCTGCTGGCGAATTGTTGCGTGATCCAAACAAGGAAGTGATTGATCACAATAGACGACATCCATCACAAAATATTGGTGAAGAAAATAGCAGCGCCAAAGATATTTTAAAACGAATTCAGTCATAAAAATTTTTTTGATAATTTGAAAGACCAATGTTGCGCATTGGTCTTGCTTGATATTTTTTTAATAGTGGGTTATTCTTTTTTGAAGTAGTAATTTAAAAATTTATGAAAGGGTGGTGATGCGCGATGATGGGTAAAATTGTGGAGATACCTTTTAGCTCCAGTAAATATGAATTTAATGAGGCAAATTTTGGGGTGGTGTGTCGCGAGATCAGAGAGTTTATGATTGTAAGGCTAAAGAAGGTTAATCAGTTGCAACGTCTCACTCATCCAAATGAAAGAGGGGAAAGCGGTTATCTGTGGTTTCCGTTTCCGCAGAGCAGATTTGATCATTCGATTTTTTTTCTGGCTGTAGCGAAGATAATTTTGAGCGAGTCTGGATTCTCGGAGCAGTTTGTTCAAAAATTTTTGCTAACATTGCTTACTCACGACATTGCAACTCCTGCCGGCGGAGATGCGACGATGCGCCTGAACAAACAGTTTTTTTGTGAGGTCAAAAACTATAGAAGACATATGATCGAAGCTGGTATTAGTATGAAATGGAGAATGCTGTACGATTTTGATGATCAAGAAGCTGAAAGATGGGTTGAGGGTTTTGAGTTTGCTGGTTTTTTGCTTAATGTGTTGGACAGAATGTCATATGTTGCGCTGGATCTTTATCATCTCGGCAAAAATAAGCCCGCAAAAATCTTGCAGTTGTTGAAAAAACATCCACTCATTATGGATGTATGGCGGGATATTTGTGTGACAAAGGAGTGTGTGTATTTTTCAAATGCATATCGCTTGTATCATTTCTTGCTTTTGCGCGCATTGATGCACACAGAATTTTATCTTAATCCTAATTGCAGGAAGTTGGAACACATTTTCTTTTCGCAGATCAAGAAGCTATTTGATTCCGGAGAGATTTCGGTTGATGATCTTAGGTATAAGGATGATCAGTGGTTAGAATCAATTGTCAGAAAAGGAAAAGATCAATCTTGGTGCACACAACCCGAAAGCATTGATTGGCAATGCTTTGACAATAAGGAAGATGCGGATGCTTTTCGTGCGGGCAATAATTCGGTTTTTCATATTGAGCACATTAAGCCATTTGAAACGGGTATGCATTGGCTTGTAATGCACAGAGGTAAAATTATGCCTCTTTGTAAAGCATTGCCAAAACAGTTTGCGGTTAGAATTGAAAGTCTTTCAAATATCCGTGAAGGTTGGTATGCATATTATCATAAGTAGACGGGTTGTCGAGATTGTTCGACAACCTGTTTTTTTATTGTTGATTTATTGTGATAAGTGCGCTAGGCTGTTAAACATATGATTACTATAAAAACAGCTGAATTCATAAAAGGAGTGGTGGGGTCAGACCCAATCCTGAAAGAGAAACTTCCACAAATTGCTTTTGTGGGGCGCTCAAACGTGGGAAAATCCAGTGTGATTAATGCTTTGACAGGCACAAAAGGCTTGGCGATTTCTTCTTCGACTCCAGGGCGAACTTTGCAGCTAAACTTCTTTTTGATTAATGAGAAAGCATATTTCGTGGATCTCCCAGGATATGGCTACGCTAGAACTTCACTTGCTCAAGCTGAGAAAATGCGCAAGATGATTATGTGGTATTTGGAACACAATGAATACAAACCAAGCAAAATCGTCCTTATTATTGATGGAAATGTCGGTCCGAAAAAATTTGATATCGAAATGATGGAATTACTTAGCGAAAATGGATACGAAGTGATTGTATTGGCCAACAAGATGGATAAAGTGAAAGCCAGTGAGTTGGTGAAAAAACAGCGGGTAATTATGGAATTGTTGGACACTGAAAATATTATTTATTTTTCTTCTAAAACAAAAAAAGGAAAAGAGGACTTGCTTGAAAAAATCTTTGCATAAAAATAAAAAAACCGCTTTAATATAAGCGGTTTTTGCTTGCTTTTATATTCCCAATATGATTAAATAATATACTTAGTTGCTTAACAAATAAAGTTTTGAAAAGATTTCACATTGTGCTAATTTTTTTGTGAAAGGAGGATGCTATGAAAGATAGGCATGAACATAGAGGACCCTTTGATCCGGTGGCATTTGAGGTTTTTGTGCGGACTTGGAAAACAGTCAAATTAAAAAAGGAGCTGAATCTTAAAACGATACCGCCAAGTTTCAGAGATTTCATAATATTGTTGGACGATGAAATATTTGAAGTCTTGGACGTTAAAAAGGGTAACAGTGTGACATTGTGTTTGTGCGGTAAGGTTCCACATACTGAAGATTGTTTGACCTGGCCTCATTTGAGCGTTGTAATCGAAGATTTGGAAGGGAACATCCGTCCAATTCATAGTCTTTGGCTCGAGCCTGTTGAATTTCTGCCGGATGAAAAAAATTCAGTTGGTAGCGTCGTAATTCAAAATCCTGCGGAAACAGAAAAAAGTGGGATTGCCGAAGAAGTGGTTGCACAAGAAATAATTTCCGAAAACGTTTTAGGAGGGGATGCGCATTTGGCTGAAGACATTGTTGAGGGAATCCCTGAACAAGTAATGGAAAATATGGCACAAGCTTTTCTGGAAAATTTCTCGAAAGTTGATCGGATGGAATTTATGGTCGTGTATCTCAACAAAGAGGGTACATTGTTGGTTCGTCCTATCGATGAATTTCCTTGCGATGATTTCATTTCTGATTACAAAACAGGCCAATGGCTTTTTGGTGATCTAGAAGGGGCTTTCGGAGAACTTGTCTTTTTGGAGAAAGATTGTCCTAGCAAAGGATTTATTATGGTGATTGAATCTAAGAATGCTCAATTGCAGAAAATGGCAACCAATTTGTATTATTGCAGCAGGGCTATTTTCAGTGAGCAAATCATACAAAGCATAAGAGCGAAAGTATAGAAAAATAAAAAACCACATTTCCAATTGGGGATGTGGTTTTGTCTATTTTTGGTATCATTTTCATTAGGTCTGCAAAACATTTGGGAAAGTTGACATTTTATCTCTTTCCTGCTATATTTGTATGGCTTTGGAAGTCTTACTGCCTGGCGGCAGTTTTTTTAATTATATTGTAAATATTGTAAATTTATAGGGTTTGTTGGTTTATAAAGTATTTTACTTTACGAACTTTAAAAACCTTAAGAACTTTACGAACTAAACATTATGGAAATTCGAAACATTGCAATTATCGCTCATGTGGATCATGGCAAAACAACCTTGACTGACGCCATTATGCGCCAGACTGGAATGGTTGAAGAAGGTGTAAGTATGGATAATAACGCGCTTGAATTGGAGCGTGGTATTACGATTTATGCTAAAAATACCTCAATCAATTATCGCGATACGAAAATTAATATCGTTGATACCCCTGGCCATGCTGATTTTGGATCAGAAGTTGAACGCGTGCTGCGTTCGATTGACAGTGTGCTTTTGATTGTGGATGCGCAGGAAGGACCTATGCCTCAAACAAGATTTGTTTTGAAAAAATCTTTGGAATTAGGGCTTAAGCCGATCGTGGTAATCAATAAGATTGATAAGCCTGCTGCTGATCCTGATTTGGTACAAGAACAAGTTTATGAATTGTTTATGGATCTTGGAGCAACTGACGAGCAACTTGATTTCACAACTATTTATGCTAACGGTCGCGCTGGAATTGCTAAAGAACATCTTACTGATGAATCAGATAATCTTGAACCATTGTTAGATATGGTGTTGCTTAAGGTTCATCCTGCAAAGGCTGACAAGGCTGCTCAGCTTCGTATGCAACCATTCAACCTTGGATATGACAACTTCCTTGGGCGTTTGGCTGTAGGAAGAATTCATGAAGGAACAATTAAAATGGGAGGCAGCTATCTTTTGAAAAGAGGCGACGAGGTTATTGAAAAGTCTCGTATTACTAAGCTGTATACCTTTAAAGGAACAGTGCGCGAAGAAGTTCAAGAGGCTTATGCTGGAGACATCGTGATGGTAGCTGGTTTTCCAAAGATTGATATTGGCGAAACAATTTGCGAAACAGAAAGCCAAGAAGCTTTGCCGGCTATTACAATTGATGAACCAACAATCTCGCTTCGTTTTATGGTTAACGATTCTCCGTTTGCAGGACGCGAAGGAAAATATGTGACTAGTAAACAAATTCGCGAACGATTGGAAAAAGAATTGGAAGTTAATGTTGGTCTTAAAATTGATTTTTCAACTTCAGAATATTACACAGTATTTGGACGAGGAGAACTTCATATCGCCGTACTTTTGGAAAACATGCGACGCGAAGGATATGAAATGCAAGTTTCACAACCACACGTTATTATTAAAGATGTTGATGGTGTGAAATCAGAACCATTTGAAGAAGCAACAATCGATGTGCCAAGCGAATTGGCTGGAGGGGTTATTGAATCAATGGGAAAGCGAAAGGGAATTATGACTGATATGCATGTTCACGGCAGTCAAACCAGACTCTTGTTTGAAGTTCCAACACGAGGAATCTTGGGTTTCCGTGGACAGTTCGTTGTTGATACCAAAGGTGAAGGAATTTTTTCTTCACGTGTAATTGGTTTCAAGCCTTACGCTGGAGAAATCAAACGTCGCGAAGTTGGCTCAATGGTTTCAATGATTGCTGGAAAAGCACTTGGCTTTTCATTGGCAAACTTGCAAGAACGTGGATCGTTATACATCGCACCAGCTACCGAAGTTTATGAAGGAATGGTTATTGGAAACTCTTCTAAAGGTCTTGATATGGCAGTAAATCCTATCAAAGGAAAACAACTTACCAATATGCGTTCTTCTGGAACTGATGATGCCATTAATCTAACTCCACCATTAACCCTTTCAATTGAAAGAGGTTTGGAAATTATCAACGGCGACGAATATCTTGAAGTTACTCCACACTCAGTTCGTCTTCGAAAACAATTCTTGACTGAAAACGATCGTATCAAAGCGACAAGAAACAAGAAGTAAAAACAGCTTTTCAGGTATTAGCTTCTTAGCTTTTTAGAAAATTACAAAAATGCACAACAAAAAATCCCGATTTTGGTCGGGATTTTTTTGTTAAAGAGCTAATGTAAATATTTTGCAATATTATTGCAAGGAAATATCACGTATGGTTTGCGCTACGATATTGGTTCCTGAGATAGTTCCAAATATTCTGATTTTATCACCTTCTTTGATATCAGAAGAAGGTATGGTGTTCCATTTACGATTTAGTAGGCGGGTTGCTCCAGAAATTGCAACTGTGTAATTTTTGTTCCCCTGGGTCATTATTAAAGAATCGGCTGAAATAGATTGGACAATCCCAGGAATGGTTCTCCTGTGAGTGACACTTCTGATGTTTTCTGCTTTTTTAACGCGTGTAATTTTCGAAGGATTTTCTTGCCTTTCGAGCTTTAATCCTCTGTTATTTTTCATCATGCTGGCACTGGCTGTCAGCGTTAATCCAGAAGCTCCAATTGCAAGCGCTAAACCAGATATCGCAAGTGCATTTCGTACGTTTTTCTTCATAGTTTTTATTTTTAGGACTTACGCATTTTCTCAACTATTTCTCTTTTGGCACGCTTTTGGATAAATACTCACTATCCAAAAGCTCAAGAGTCGCTGTCGCCAACTACTGGCCAAAAAAGAAATGTTTCGAAATGCGTAACTTTTAATTTTTTAAAAATTATACTTCACTTGAGCCAAAAAATATTATTAATTTGGAGCAAGCACTTTAATGGATACGCAAGAGAGATTATTTTAATTCAAATTTAATAAGTTGATTTTAAGCTTGGATTCGTTTACAATACGCATAGTAGGGATATGGTAGGGGTAAACAACTAAAAATAAAAAATTTAAAAAATCCCCTCGACGCTCTTTGTTTTCTAACTAAAATTTTCCCCCAATCAACACAATCACAGAAAAATTTTAGAGAAAACAAAGGCTTACTCAATCAAACAGAATTTTTAAAATTTTCATTTTTCAGTTGTTTTTAAAATATATATATATGGATTACGAAAAATATCTAGAAGAAATTAAAAGTTATATTAAAAAAAGCAGTAAAAAACAGCGTGTTTTGGCTGTCTTTGTTTTGATAACTATTTTGGCGGCGGTTGTTTTTGCAATTAATCCTGAAAAAAAACTTTTAGAAAGGCGCAATTCTCAGCGGCGCAGTGATGTGGCTAATATTTTAAACTCGGTTTATCAATATTCCATTGATCACAGTGGCGAGCTGCCAGAATCAATTACTACTCAGCCAACCGTTATTTGCAAGAGCAATGCATTGTCTTGCGATGGGCTGGTTGATATTTCTGAAATTACTGATGATGAAAAATATCTGCTTTCAAAAGTGCCTGTAGATCCAAAAGAAAAAAACGCAAACAGTTCAGGTTATCAAATTCACAAACTTACCAATGGCAGAATAAGCGTGTCAGCGCCTTTAGCGGAGAATAATGCCGTAATAAGCTTAAGTAAATAGTGTATGATGGATCCGCATTTTCAAAATAATTTTGGGGAGATTGGTTTTATTTTAGAAACAATTAAAAATGGTTCCTATTTCGGAATCTTTTTATTTTCAATGCTTGTAAGCTATATTGTTCCCATTCCCGAGGCTGTTTTCTTGCTGCTAGTTGGATTTTTAGCAAGAAAAGCTGGTTTTGACTTGGAAGCTGCTGTATTTATAAGTATTATTGGCACAATAATTGGGGATAATATTTTATACAGACTTAGTTTTTTTGGAAATAAACATATCGAACGCTTTAATCGCAAAATGCGAGCCAATAAACTTATTCAATATGAAAACTTGGTTATTGATAATGTTGGCAAAACAATATTTTTTTTGAGATTCATAACGGGAGTGAGATTTTTTGGTCCGGTTATTTCAGGTACGCTTAGAGCGAGTTGGAAGAAATTTTTCTTTTATAATGCTATTGCTACGACGCTACACGCTGTGTTTTTTATTTTATTGGGATTTTATTTGCATCGAAGAATAATCCCGCTCGTAGCGGAAGTTGAAATTGCGCGTAATGCTTTGCTTTTTTCTTCTGTTTTAATTGTGGGAGTTTTGCTTAAACTTTTTTCCCGCAAAAAAGTATGATAATCTCCTTATTTCTCCCTCTCCTTAGATAAGGAGAGGGCTGGGGTGAGGATAAAAAAGAATAATTCCATACTACTTCCTCCCCTTGAATAAGGGGAGGATTGAGGTGGGGTTGAGCTAGGCTCCACTCAAACCTCTCTGTCCCGATTCCGTATCGGGACATCTCTCCTCATCTGAGGAGAGAAAGATTTGGAAGAAAACTTTCAAAAGTATTCTTTTATTTTTACAAATTCTTCGGCAAGTTCAGGATGGCAAACAATTTCCGTTTTTCCATCTGGCAAGATGTTGATAAATGCATCAATATTTTTAATCCAATCGAGACTTACAAGATAATTGGAAGATACGCAGCCATCTTCTCCGCAAGCTCTTTTGTTAATAATTCTAAGAAGATGCAGAATATATGCAATGATTGTGTGATGACGCATTTTTATGCTATCGCCAAAACGAATGTATGGGATAGTGTATTTCTCTTGTAGTTTGAGTGCTACCTTAAAAAATGGTGGGAAAAAATGAACATGCTCATGAGAATTTATTCCGTCAGGATATTTTCCGAATATAGTTTGAAATTTTTCAACTTGCTGCTGCCAATCAACTCGAACTTTTTTGGTGGAAACCTTTCCTGTTAATATTTTTCCTAAAAATTCAATCACCCTTAGAAATGCACCGAATCTTTTTTTGCGGTTGTTATCAAATTTATGAAGAATATCCAAATGAATATCCAGTTTTACGCCAGAATGGATAAGCTCACTGGCTTCTTTGGAGGAAATTTCTCCGTTAATCATAATTCCGACACGGTTTATTTTTCCAAGTGATATTAAATAAAGTATATTTCTATTTGCCCTTGGGCTGATACCGAAATCATCAGCACTAACGATGAGTTTTTGGCGATGTGATTCTTGAAAGGCTATCATAATTGGGTTGGTCTCTGTAACAAAATAACTCATACATTTTGCGCCCATCTTCACATCATTTTTGCTTAAAAAAATTCTCGAGTTATCTCGATAGCTCTCAAATTTTTTAAAACAAATCTGACGCAAAGCTAAACACAAACTGCACAATTTATTTTGTTACAGAGCCCTAAATTTGAAAAAAATGTTTATATATGATATAATTCTAGCAAATTAATACGTTAAGGTAAACAAAACAATTCACCCTGTTAAATAATTTTTAAAAATAGTAATTTTTAAAAATTAAGATTTGGATTTATAGTCCAAAGTTACTGGTGAAAATGTAAAAATTAAATATGAATAAGTTGGCGCTTTTTTGAAAAGATCCAAATCTTATTTAACAGGGTAAATGGAACTAAAAAATTTAAACACGTATTTTTTCTTTCTTATTTTGTTGGGCATTAGTGGAGTGACTTTCTTTATTTTTGAGCCATTTATAATGGCGATATTGTTGGCAGCTGTTTTTGCTGTTATTTTTCAACGCCCATACAAATTTTTTGTTCGCATAACAGGAGGAAGAAGCAGGGTCAGCGCATTACTTACTTCTGTTTTTGGTATTATTATTTTTGCAGGTTTGTTTTTTGGAATTGCCGGCTTGATTGCGACTGAGGCTGCTAATCTTTTTCAAAATTCGGTAAAAGCAGGGGATGCATATTTGAATTATGTTGATCCGATTGTGAACAATGTTAACAAAAATCCTTTGCTTAAGTCTTTTGGTCTTGAAAATTTGATCAATAGTGAATCCGTCAGCAAGGCTGTTTCACAACTTGGGCAAGGAGCCTTTGGTATTTTGCAAAAAACATATCAAGGAGTTGCACACTTTTTGTTCTTGGCTGTGGTTATGTTTTTTACACTGTATTACTTTTTGGTTGGCGGAAGAACTTTGGTTAAAAAGCTTATGTTTCTTAGTCCACTGCGTGATTCACATGAAAAATTGCTTATTGAGAAATTTATTTCCATCAGTAGAGCAACAATGAAGGGCACACTGGTAGTAGGAATCGTACAGGGAAGCATTGGTGGGATAACATTCGCTATTGTTGGTGTTCCTTCTGCTATTGCCTGGGGAATTGTGATGTCTTTTCTTTCGCTGATCCCAATGTTTGGAACAAGTTTAATTTGGTTTCCTGCCGGGATAATAATGCTGCTTATTGGAAATATTTGGCAGGGAGTTGTTATCTTGGCAGTAGGTTTGGGTATTATTTCTATAATCGACAATTTCCTCAGGCCGGAACTTGTTGGTAAAGATACACAAATGCATCCGTTGGTTGTTTTCTTTGCAACGCTTGGAGGAATCAGCTTGCTTGGATTTCTAGGATTTATTATAGGACCGATAATCGTGGCGCTCTTTCTTACTTTGTGGAATATTTATGCAGTTGAATTTAAGGGTCAATTGACGAAATACAACACCTAGCCATATGACATGTAACATATAGCATGTAACAAAAAATGCAGCAGAATCCTATGGTTTATGCTGTATGTTATATGCTATATGCTATATGATTTTTATCAACATCTTCCTTCTTTTATTGATCCGGTTGCTTTTACAATCGGATCTTTTTCTGTGAGATGGTACTCAATTTCATACATTATTGGTTTCTTGGTGGTCTATTTGGTTTTGATGTGGAGAATAAGGCTAAGGGAAGTAAATAATATTTATCAAATTTCCAATTTCCAATTTCCAATTTCTAATAAAATCCTAAATCCTAAATCAGAAAATAAAAATACAAATGAAAGCGCTAGGTTAAAGGTCAATGGTCAAATGTTAAATGTTGTAATTGATTTTTTAATGGTTGTGTTTTTTGCGGGGTTGCTTGGCGGCAGATTAGGATACGTTTTGTTTTATAATCCTTCTTTTTATTTTGCTAATCCGCTGTCGATTATTTCTCCGTATGATTTGCAAGGGCATTACATTGGCTTATTTGGAATGAGTTATCACGGAGCATTGCTAGGAGCAATTTTGGCTGGTTATGTTTTTACATATATAAAAAAAATAGATTTTTTATCTTGGGCAGACTTTATAATCGTTGCGCTGCCTGCGGGATATTTTTTTGGTAGAGTTGGTAACTTTTTAAATGGAGAGCTGTATGGACGCGTAACTAATTCTCCACTGGGAATGTATTTCAGTGTTGATTTAGCGAATTTGCGTCATCCTTCGCAACTGTACGAAGCTTTTTTGGAAGGAATTTTACTTTTTGTTGTTCTTTGGCTGTTGCGCAATAAAAAAAATAAAAAAGGAACTTTATTTGGAATATATTTAATGTGCTATGGTTTTTTTCGAATCATTGCTGAGCAATTCAGAGAGCCTGATTCACAGCTTGGATTATTTTGGAATTTCTTAACAATGGGACAACTTTTATCTTTAGGAATGATTGTTTTTGGTTTGTTTTTTTGGTTCCAAAAAAAGGAAAGTAATGGTATACTGATGACATAGTTAGAAGTTACGCATTTCGAAACATTTCTTTTTTGGCCAATTGCCTGCCTGCCGGTAGGCAGGTTGGCGACAGCAACTCTTTGAGCTTTTGGATACTCGCCCCGTCAAATTGTTCACAGCAGTGAACACCAGCTTTGCTGGATTTGACGGGGTAAATATTCATCCAAAAGCGTGCCAAATAAGAAATTGTTGAGAAAATGCGTAAGTCCCAATAGTAAAAGTATTTAATTTGATTTTTTTGATATGAGTAAACGAATTTTTGGTGTTATTATGTTGATTACGATGGCTGTGGTTGTTGGAATAATCATCTGGGGGATTAGGCAACCTGAGAAATTGGATGCTAATCTTCCGTTGCCGCAGTCAAATGTTGAGCAAACTGACATTGTTTATTATTTTGGTCAAGAATGTTCTCACTGCAAGAAAATTGAACAATTCATTAAGGACAATCAGATTGATCAAAGAGTGATATTTGCAAAAAAAGAAGTTTGGCATAATTCTGCCAATAATGAGGAACTTCAGGGGAGAGTTAGGGAGTGTTCCTTGGATCCGGAGAAAGTCGGGGTGCCATTTTTGTTTGCACGAGGAAAGTGCTATATTGGAGAGATAGATGTTGAGAATTTTTTTAAAAAAGAGGCTGGAATTGAATAAGCCTCTGTCCCAAAATAACTCATACATTTCACACTCATCTTCACATCATCTTTGCTTAAAAAAATTCTCGAGTTATCTCGATAGCTCTCAAATTTTTTTAAACAAATCTGACGCAAAGCTGAGCACGAACTGCACAATTTATTTTATGACAGAGCCTAAAACCGCTTAAAACTAAAAATGCAGCAAAAAATAAAAAGACAGCAAAAATTTTTAGATATCACGCCTAACAAAACACAACAAAACGTTGTTAATTTTCGCAGTGGAATAAAAAATTCAAAATCAACACTTTTTTCAAGGGGCAAGCGAACGCAGGATTTTTTTACTGAAGATTCAAGATTGTATATAACTCCGAAACAACAAGCCTTGCTTAGAAAGGGTGTGAAGATTAATCAGAATTTGCACAGATGGGACAGTTTGAGTTCTCGTGTTGTCACTGAGTTTGTTCGTTATCAACCAAGTGAAACAAGTTTGCTTTTGAAATATTTGGAAAAACGCTATGAAATGTTTAATGACGCAACGGGCGACGCGGCTAGAAGTTTTGTGGGTCAATTTTCTACAGTCAGACTCTGGAACGCTTCAATTGTGGGTGCGATTTTGTTTGGAATGGTAACAATGACTTTTGTTTATAAATATCTTGGTCAGGGGGCCGCAGCTGCTGATGATGTTTTGATGCAGCAGGCGATAGAGAGCCAAGCGACAACCGTGTATAGTGCTAACACTGAAGGTGATGCCGCATCTTTTGCTGAGCAAGTGGCTCAAATCCAACAAACTCAAAGCAAGCAAGCCTTGGAAGATGAAATCACGCAGATGGTTAAGGGATATCCTATTGAAAAAATGGTTCCTCGTATTGCCGAGCAAGACAGAACAGTTGCCGCCTTTATTGTTGCTATTGCTAAAAAAGAAAGCAACTGGGGTTTGCGTGTGCCAGTGCTCGATGGACAAGATTGCTATAACTATTGGGGCTATCGGGGCATAAGAGAAAGAATGGGAACAGGTGGACACACTTGTTTTGATGACACTACGGATGCTGTTGACACTGTGGCCAAAAGAATTACTGCCTTGGTGGAAGAATATGACAGAAACACTCCTGAAGAGATGGTGGTTTGGAAATGTGGATCAAATTGCGCAGTCACAGGCGGTCAAGCATCAGCCAACAAATGGATAAGTGATGTGACGATGTATTTTGATGAATTAAACACCGATCGCTCATAACAACACACAAAAGCATAGCGATTTTAAAAAAGGCTCTATCAAGAGCTTTTTTGCTTATTACTTTTTAAAAATGGCTTAGATAAAGCATTTTAAAGAACAAGTCTCTTAAAAAGTGCATAAAAGTGCTTGACCGCAAAGCTTGTTTTTGGTACCATAAGATCTGCGTCCCAACACCTTGTTTATAACTGGGGCCATTAAATTGTTAAAAATAACTTATGAGTAAACCCTTGTGGTTTAAAGGAAAAACAGTGCAAAATTGGAAAAGTGATGTTGCACGAATAAAAATTGTTATCAAGAGAAGCAATATTCTTTTTTTTGCTATTGCGCTTGCAGTTTTCGCTGTGTTGACAAGTTTGTGGGAAAATCAAACGGTGTCTTATGCTAAGAAATATGCTACCAACAATGCAAATGTTCAGGTCAAATCTCCACTACTTGAAGAACAAGAAGAATTGTTTGGCGAAAATGTTGTTAGCGACAGGCAAGCAATGATTCTTAAAAAAGAACTTTTGAAGCAAGCACAAGAAGATGGGAATATAGATTCAGGTCAATTTGCTCAAAAAATATATGAAATAGTTGGAGATGCGCCAATTCGTGAGATGGTGCCATTTATTGCTAAGCGAGATGAAAAAGTGGCAGCATTTTTGGTTGGAATTGCAAAAAAGGAAAGCAGCTTCGGTTTAGCCTCTCCTTCAAAAGACGGGAAAACCTGTTATAATTATTGGGGATATAAGTCATCAGGCGAGCGTGGAACTGCAATGGGATATGCTTGCTTCGGAAGTGCTGAAGAAGCAATTAGGGTTGTGGGTGATCGTATTGAAGTTTTGGTTAACAAGCAAAGAAACACCCCAGCTCGAATGGTTGACACTTGGAAGTGTGGCACAAGCTGCGCCGGCGACCCCGGAGCGCCCAGCTGGACTTCAACCGTGGCACTGTATTTCAACCAACTCGTGACTAAAGAAGGTTAAGATTCTTTAGTTTTTTTAAAAGCCTCCTGATTAATCAGAAGGCTTTTTTTTGTGGGTTTTTTGGTGTATAATAGGGGTATAATAAATTTTTAATTTTTAATTTTTAATTTTTAATCAAATCCGAATGTTTTAATGTTTAAATTATTTAAACATTTTAAAATTCATTTCAAATTAAAAATTTCAAATTTAAAATTGTATCCCGATGTCTTGGATTTTTGTTGCGGTAAGTGCATATTTCTTGGGAGCTTTTGCGGTCTTGATGGACAAGTTTCTTTTAGGTTCCAAGAGAATTTCTTCTCCGCAAGTGTACACTTTTTACGTGGGAATTTTTGGATTGGGCGCATTTCTTTTTGCGCCATTTGGTTTTGATGTTCCTTCTGCTTGGCAAATTGCAATAAGCCTTATTTCGGGAGCTGTTTATATTGGTGGAATTTTTGCGCTCAATCTTTCAATTAACAAAGCTGAGGCAAGCAGGGTAACACCTGTTGTTTTTTCGGTGGTTCCGATTGCAACATATTTAATATCCTTCGTTTTTAATGATGAAAAATTGACAGTCATTCAGCTTGGCGGAGTTGCGCTGCTTATATTTGGCGGGTTGCTCATTTCTTTTGACTTGCCGCTTAAACTGAATAAGAGAAAATTTTTTGTTGGTTTTTATTTCTCTTGTTTGGCTGGAGTGCTTTTGGCAATTTCGTATGTGATGTTTAAGATGGTTTATGTTGAGCAAACATTTTTAAATGGTTTTATGTGGACCAGGGTCGGCGGTTTTGTGGCTGCACTTTTGCTTTTGATTGTCCCGACTTGGCGCAAGGCTATTTTCAAAAGCTTTTCTCATGCTAAAAAACCTTCAAAGGAACATATCGGCACGGGAGGAATTTTTATTGCAAACAAGATTTTAGGTGGAACGAGTTCAATTTTACTCAACAAGGCTTTTCAGTTGGGAAGCGTGACGCTGGTTAACTCGATGGTATCGCTCCAATATGTTTTTGTGCTTATTCTTGTGGCGATAGCTGCCAAAAAGCATCCAAAAGTTTTTGAAGAAAAACTGTTGTTTTGGGATTGGGCTCAAAAAGTTGTTGCCATATTGATCATTGCAGTAGGAATGGTTTTAATTTCAAGATAGAAACCGTTGTCATTCCCGTGAAAACGGGAATCCAGGTTACGTGTTAATCTCACATAATGATGATATAAAGTAGGGCTGGATTCCCAATCAAGTTGGGAATGACAAAGCGGTGCTGGGAATGACAAAATGTTAATTTGCAAAAAAATGTTTACTTTTAATAAATAAAATATTATAAAATGAAAAAAGAAAAAACCAGTTTAAACAAAATAAGCTCGGCATTGGCTGGCCTGGGGCGTGCTATCTCTTGGACACTGGCGGTGGTTGTGATTGTTTTTATTCTTTTGTTTATATATGTAAATTTGCCAGTTAAGGAAAACACTGATGATGCAAAAATCGGTGTGACATTTTCATATATTTATGCGGAGCAAATTGGACTTGATTGGAAGCAGGCATATTTGGCGATGTTAAGTGATCTTAAAATTAAGCATATAAGATTGCCAATATATTGGGACAGAGTTGAAGGCAAAGAAGGCAGCTATGATTTTTCTGCTATTGATTGGCAGTTGGAACAAGCGCAAAATGCTGGTGCGGAAATAATTTTGGTTATCGGTCAAAAAGTTCCACGTTGGCCGGAATGTTATGTGCCAAAATGGGTGGGGGAAGATCCAAGCAATCTTGATCAAGTGAGACTTAAGGAAAAACTGTTGGCTTTTGAAGAAGTTGTTATTAATAGGTATAAAGATAATCATCCAGAAATTGTTCGTTGGCAAGTTGAAAATGAACCATTTTTAAATTTTGGAATTTGTTCTAAGGTTGACACTGAACTTTTGGACAGTGAGCTTGTTAAGGTAAGAGAGCTTGATCCTAGTCGTCCTATTGTGGTTACTGATAGTGGAGAATTGAGTTTATGGGTAAATGCTGCCAAGAGAGCTGATGTTTTTGGAACTACTATGTACCGAGAAGTGTATAGTCAAAAAATGGGTCATTGGCGTTATCCAATAGGGCCAAATTTTTTCAAGATAAAACAATTGATGATTGAGATTTTTGCTGATCAAGAAAATGCTATTGTTATTGAGCTTCAAGGCGAGCCGTGGGTGGCAGGATGGACAATTGATGCTCCCGTTGAAGTTCAACTTGCTTCAATGAATGCCGAAATTTTGAAAGAAAATATCGAATTTGCCAAGAAAACAGGAATGAATGAAATTTATATTTGGGGTGTGGAGTGGTGGTATTATATGAAAACAGTTCAGAACAATCCAACTCTTTGGGAAACAGTTAAAACAGTTGATATTCAAAACAACGCAATATAATAATGGCTGTAAATATTCCGATTAGAATGCTATAATAAGAAAATAGTAAAAATAAAAAAATATTATGAACATAAATTATTCATTGCATAAATACTTTTTGATTGTTATGTTTATTGTTTGTGCAAGTGCAGTTGTGATTTTTGTAAAACAAAGAGCAAATGCTTCGGATAGTATTTCAGTTGTTGTTCCAATAAATGGTGTTTGTTCGGGAATAAACGAAACACGAGTTACCAGTAAGCCAACAAGTGGCTTGTGCAGTACAGGAACAGCATCTGATGTGATGGAAAATAGTGACGGTTGGGCTTGGAAATGCTTGGGCATAAACGGAGGAGGAAATGCTTATTGTAAGGTTATTAAATATATCGTGCCTGTTTTGACAACTGTTCCAACGACAACAACCACCACAATACCTGCAACTTCTACAGCTCCTGCTATAACTTCTACTACAACCACTGTGGACCGCGTGACGAATGTTGTGGATGAAATTGAACCAAAAATTACAGCGCCAACAACCAGTTCAGTGTCGGCAACTTCTTTACCAACTACAATTTCAAAAACAACTCAAACAATTTCTGTTTCAGACGATTCTGAAAAAAACACTGAGGAAGAAAGGCAGCGAGAAAGACAAATTTCTGAAACAGTGATAAAACCAGAAACCACCAATAATGTTGTTGTGGCCCCGCTTGAACAGCAGCAAGCTGAAGAAAAACAAATTTATTTTTCTCAGGAAGAAAAAGAGATGGTTAGAAGTGAAATAATAAAACCACCCGTTATTGTTGCAGCAAAAAATCTTGTACAAAAAAATAATCCAAAAATTGCAGGCGAGACTAATGCTGCCTTGAAAGTTGAAAAAGTGGTATTGGTGCAGAAAAATAATGGAGTCAAGCAGCTTGAATTGTCTGGAAAAGCGCAGCCTAATGAAATTGTAACTTTGTACATATTTAGCAAGGATCCTATTGTTATTAGTATCAAAGCAGATGCTGATGGTTTGTGGAATTATGAGCTGGACAAGGAATTGGCAGATGGACAGCATGAAGTCTATGTGACCGTGGCAGATGACGAGGGTAAAATTGTTTCTAAAAGCGAGCCTATTGCTTTTGTTAAAACAGCTCAAGCTGCCGATATGATTCCATTCTCAGAATTCCGAGAGGATGAATCACCTGTAAAAAACTCTGCTCAGCAATTTGTTTTGATAGCTATAATCGTAATGTCGATATGTTTGGCATTGGCCTTGGCTGCAATTGGATTTTTAACTCGCAAAGAAAGTTTTAATGAAGGAATTAATTAAGCGTGGAATAATTTTTGTTAAAAATAATCCAACAATAATTTCTTCGTTGTTGCTTATTTTTGTTGTGATCGGAGCACTTTTTTTAAACTCCTATTTTATTCTGGCTCGTTTTCAAGAAAATTCAGATAAAATTTTGAGAGCAAAGGCGGTGCTCGCGGAAGACATTATTAGTGTTGTGGCTAAGCAACATTTTGAAAACTTGTCACAAGACAGCATTTTGCTTGAAGAAAAAATAATAGATATTCAAGAGAATGATCCTGAAATCGCTGAAATCGCTGTCTATATGCCAACTGCGACAGACAATGTGTACAAGCCTTTTATTTTGGCAAAAAATGTTCTCTTGAATGAGACAGAGAAGGTAGAGGTGGAAAAAATTACCCAAAATGCAATAAAATTTTCCTTGTCAGTTGAGGATGCGTTTGCTTATATAAGTTCTTCAGGAGGAAATCGTTATTGGAATGTTGTTAAAACTGTTCGCGCGAAAGATGGGACTGCAAAAGCTGTCTTGCGTTTGAAGTTATCATTGGTTGAAAATGACAGGCTTGTTGGGAAAATAATTTTACAAGTGTATATTTTGTCTGTTGGTGCGATGCTGGTTGTGCTCTTGCTTGTCTTGAATCACATACGACTTTTTGCTTTTGAACTCAAGGCTAAAAAGTTAGAGGAGATAGATCAGATGAAAGACGATTTTATTTCAATGGCAAGTCATGAATTAAAGAGTCCATTAACTGCGATTAGTGGGTATAGTGAACTACTTGAAGACACCTTGGAAATAAGAGAAAATTTGCCTGACAATAAAGTTCATCAGAAAAAATATTTAAAGAACATTAACATTTCTGTAAACAGATTGAAAGAATTGGTGGAAGATTTGTTGGATGTTTCACGCATTGAGCAAAACAGATTGCCGATTGATTTAAAAGAAATAGATTTGTCCACGATTGTTTTGGAACTTGCAGATGAGATGAGTGTGTTGGCCAATGAAAAAGGATTGGAACTCAAAAAGAGCGTCCCGGAAATTTGCAATGTTTTGGCAGATCCAGAAAGATTAAAACAAATTATTGTTAATTTGCTTAGCAACGCAATTAAATATACACCTGCCGGATCAGTGGAAATTCAGATTAAAGAAGATGAAAAAACTGTGTTTTTGACCGTGGCTGATACGGGGCTAGGAATTTCAGCAGAGGATATGAAAAATTTGTTTTCCAAATTTTATCGAGTCAAAACGCAATTTACCAATGGAATTTCCGGAACAGGACTCGGTCTTTGGATTGCAAGAGAAATTGCACAAAAAATGGGTGGGGATTTGAAAGTGGAAAGTATAGAAGGAGTTGGATCGCATTTCACATTAAGTTTGAAAAAAGCAAAAATAAATAGATAAGAAACTAAAGCAGAAAGAATGAATTTTTGAAAAAATCCCTCGACGCTCTTTGTTTTCTAACTAAAATTTTCCCCCAATCAACACAATCACAGAAAAATTTTAGAGAAAACAAAGGCTTACTCAATCAATTAGAATTTTTTAAAAATTCATTCTTTCTGCTTTGTATAAAAATTATGGATAAAAAACAAAAAATTGCTATTTTTGATATTGATGGAACAATTTTCAGAAAAAATCTTCAGTTTGAATTGATCAACGAACTTTCTTGGATGAATATTTTTCCTCGCAAAGTGCGTGATCAGATTGTGACGCTTTATACAAATTGGTTGGAACATAAGGGGACATATGAACAGTATCGTCTTGGATTGGTTGAGTTGTATGAAAAATATATCCGCGGTTGCAAGCTTGCTGATGTTGAGAGAGCAAGCAAAATTGTGATTTCTTTTCATCAAGACAGAACATATATATTTGCTGAACAAATGATTAGAAAACTTCGCAAAGAAAATTATCATTTGATAGCGGTGTCAGGATCACCCATTGAAATTGTGCGAGAATATGATAAAACGCATCTTAAATTTGATGCCGTGTTTGGCAGTGTGTATGCTTTTGATAAGAAAGGTGTTTATACTGGAGAATCACAATATGAGCCGGTAAAAAACAAAGGTAACCTTGTGAAACAATATGTCTATGAACACAATCTGACACTGGAAGATTCATATGGAATGGGCGACACAGAATCTGATGCGAGTTTTTTGGATATCGTTTCAAATCCGATTGCATTTAATCCCAATGAAAATCTTAAAGCGATAGCTCAGGAAAAGGGCTGGAGAATTGTGGTTGAAAAGAAAGATGTGGTGTATGATATATCAAGAATCATAAAAGATTGTGACATTTCTTTTTAATAAAATAAAAATAATTAAATTATTATGAATACTGTAATCATTTCTGTGCTTGTTATTTTAGTCATTATTGTTCTTACTGTGGCAATAGGTTTGATTCGCTTTACGTTCAATGATTTCTTGGAAAAGGTTGTCAAAAAAACCTTGTGGCTCTGGCTTCCTTTTCATGCGCTTAAAAGACTGAGTGGAGAGTTTCGAAAAAAGTATATGAAATAAAGTCGCTGATAAAACGCTGATAATAAACGCTGATATTACGCCAATTGCATACGACTATAAAAATAAAAACCCTCTTGTATGAGGGTTTTTATAATATCTGCGAAAAATCAGCATGTTTTTTTGTCAGCGTTATTTCAGCGTTATTTCACTTTTTCCATAAACTTTGCAAAGATTGCTGGGTTTTCGGCAGCCATTTGTGAAAGCACTTTGCGATCAGTTTCAATGTTTTTTGATTTCAAGATGGCAATAAATTTGCTGTATGTAATGTCAAACAATCGAACTGCATTGTTAAGTCGCAAAATCCAAAGAGCTCTGTTTGTTCGCTTCTTTGCTCGACGATCGCGATGAGCATATTTTCCAGCTTTGATAACTGCTTCTTTGGCAGCAACATAATTTTTGCTACGACGCCATCTGAAACCTTTGGCCATTTCCAATACATTTTTTCTGCGTTTTGATGCGGCTACACCGCGCTTTACTCGTGACATATGATTACATGGATCATGGAACATGAAACATGGAGCAGAAATGCCGTAATCGTGCAGTACTGAAATCCTATGTTATATGTTCTATGTTTTATGTTATGTGATTTAATTATTTTCCAATTGAATATGGAAGAGCTGCAACAATGTTCTTTTCATCAGCTCGAAACATACGTTTATCTTTTTTCTTTGCTCGTCCTTCAGCTCCTGTTTCCTTTGAGTTGTAGTGGTTTTGTCCTGTTGCTCTGCGAATCACTTTGCCATTCTTGGTTATTTTAACTTTCTTTACTACTGACTTCTTCGTTTTCATCTTAGGCATAAAATTTACTTACAACATACAACCTACAACTTTCAACAAATCGCCGTCTTGCATTTTGTTGAGAAGCTAAGTTGTTTGTTGTTTGTTGTTAGTTGTTAGTTGTTTCTGTTGGGGCAATTATTACATTGAAGCCGCCGGGGAATCTTTTGATTGGGTCTTCAATTTTATAGGCAGCAGTGATGCCTGTGATAAAATCTTGCAAATTCTTTCTGGCCAAATCTTGATGAGCTTTTTCTCTTCCACGCAGCACAATATCAATCTTCACTTTGTCGCCTTGTTTGAGAAATTTTTCTGATTGAGCTCTTTTAAATTCAACATCGTGAGTATCGGTTCGTAGTCCCAATCTAACCCCTTTTATTTCAACCTTCTTTTGCTTGGCTTTTGCAAGTCGCAATTGCTTGGATTGCTGATAAAGGTGTTTGCCATAATCCATTATGCGGCATACTGGCGGTTGTGCTTTTGGGGAAACTTCAACCAGATCAAGTAATCTTTCTCTGGCAAGCGCCATTGCATCCAATGTCGACATTTCTCCGAGTTGTTTTCCTTCATCATCAATCACAAACACCATGGGAACTCGAATTCCATCATTGATGCGCAGTTGCGCCGGGCCTGTTTGCTGCTTTGGTTTAAATCTAAATCGCTTTCTAATGGGAGTATGAAATCATCGCAACATTTCTAAAATGTTTTGTGATCTTTTTATATCTTATTAAACAAATACTACTTTATAATTTTTAATTTCCAATTTTTAATTTTGTAAATAAATCAAAATTTTTAATGTTTAAAACATTTAGAAATTAAGAAATTATTTAAAAATTATAAAATTAAAAATTATAAAAATTTTCAATGCGGTGGAGTTGGCGAGAATTGCACTCGCGTCCAAAATTGACAATCCAAAATCCTCTACAAGTTTAGTTTGTTTCATCCCCGATAAATCGGGGTACGACAATTTGAAGTAGGAAACAAACAAAACCTTCAAGTGCCGTTTTCAGAATTATTTCGCATTTTGTGTCCAAAAAACCACAAAACACTATTCTCATTTTTGACACCGAGGTCTGCTTACGAGAAATCAGCAGTTCGATGGCTTCGAGCCTAAGCTAAAGCAGGTGAAAAACCAGCAAATGCTTGCGCAAATGTAGCTTTCGCCTTTGATATGAAGTTTGCACTTATATCTTCGCCACACTTTTTACGATACAGCAGCGGTGATCGACTTGCATATTTTGAAAAGTACAACCTGTCGAAACTAAACAACCCCCGGCCGCAACACTCTGTAAGGGTTGAGTGCGGGGAATGTCAATTTATTTTCGTGTGCGGAATTTCCAAATCCCAATTTCCAATTTCCAAAAAAAATCTAAATTACAAAATGTCCAATAATAAACAATACCTTTGGCATTAAAAGTTGGAAATTTTGTTAGAAATTAGATATTGGTAATTAGGAATTTTTCATGGCTCTTCCTATCTCTCTTTCACTCTCTCTTTTAGTGATGTCTGAGCGCTTGTCGTGAGCCTTTTTTCCGCGCGCTACAGCGAATTCCAACTTAATGAGTCGTCTCTTAGTATACACACGAAGAGGTACTAATGTCAAGCCTTTTACGTGTAATTTTCCAATCAGGGACTTGATTTCTGACTTTTTGACTAATAATTTGCGAGAACGAGTAGGATCGTAGGCTATTTTGAAGTCGGCATAAGGATAATGTGAAATAGTGGCGTTAGTTAGGTATAATTCGGACTCGTGAATTGTTACAAAACTACCCTTAAGGCTTATGTGACCCATTTTTGTTGATTTTGTTTCCGCTCCAGACAGCACTAAACCAGCCTCATATTTATCAAGAAGCTCGTAGTCAAAATGCGCTCTTTTGTTGGTTGCTAATGTTGGCATATACCTATAATGCCTTAAAATCAAACAAAAATCAACAGACTATAGGATAAAATTGGCTATATGCAATATATGGTTTTGAATATTAAATGAAATGTCTAATTCTTGTTTGCCTGTTTCCTTTTTGAGCACGTTTTTGACCCAAGACTATGGTCAAAAAATCAAAGAATTGCTGTCGCAATAATTGGCCAACCTGCCTGCCGGTAGGCGGGAAAGAAAACAGGCAAACAAAAATTTCAAAGCTACTTTTTAAAAACCATGCATTGCGTATGATTCGATAAAATTTTCCATTTTTCTTCTTTTATGTTAAAATAATAAAAGAAATATAAAATTTGTTAAATAAAATAAAAATATGGAACAAAAAATAAAAACAGTGTTGATAGTTGAGGATGAAGAAGATCTTCGTGAAATATATTCAAGAGCGCTTATGGCTGGTGGCTACGAAGTTTTGCAAGCAACCAACGGTATTGAAGCATTGGAGTGGCTTGAAAGAAAATCTGAAAAAATAGATTTAATATTGTTGGATATTGTGATGCCTGGTATGGATGGCTTTGAAGCTTTGGAAAAAATCAAGAAAGATGAGAGATATGAAAAAATTCCAGTATTGGTTTCTACCAACTTGGACAACGATGATGACAGACGACAAGCATTGGGAATGGGCGCAAAGGAATATTTTGTGAAATCTCAGCACACTCCTTCTGAGCTTGTGGCTAAGGTTAAAGCTGTTATAAATTAAAAAGAATAATTGGCTGCTAAAAACAGTGCAAGCCTCACATATTATTTCGGAATGCTTTTGTAAAGATGTCTTTTGGCATCTTTTTTGTCTATCATAATTGACCAAAAAGGTAAAAGGATGTAAAGTGTAATATACGTAATAAGTGTAAAATATGACTAAAAAAAGCCAAAAAATTGAATTACTCGCGCCGGCGGGCTTGTCCGCCAAAGCCATTAAAAATGATGATAATTTGAAAAGTGTAAAAATTTTGAAAAAAAGAGAAGATAAAATTGAATTACTCGCGCCGGCGGGGAGTCCGGAAAAACTGAAATACGCCATCAGATATGGTGCGGATGCTGTTTATTGCGGAGTCCCAGACGTTTCAATGCGCGCTCGTGTGAATACTTTTACAGAAAAAGATCTTTTGGAGGCTGCAAAATTTGTGCATAGTGAAGGCAAAAAAATATTTGTTACTTTGAATATCTATGCGCATAATTATCACTTGTCAAAAATAGAAGCGCATTTGAAGTTTTTGAAAAAAGTTAATGTTGATGCTGTGATCGTGGCCGATCCCGGAGTGATTATGTTGGTAAAAAAACATTTGCCAAAAGTTGCTATTCATCTTAGCACGCAAGCTAACACAACCAATTGGCAAGCCGCTAAATTTTGGTATGACTTGGGTGTGACAAGAATAGTTTTGGCCAGAGAAATTACGCTGGAGGATATTGCTGAAATAAAAAAACATATTCCAAAATTAGAGTTGGAATATTTTGTACACGGTGCAATGTGCATGAGTTATTCCGGGCGTTGTATTTTGAGCAAATGGATGAGTGGTAAAAGCGCGAATCTTGGAGATTGTACACAACCGTGTAGGTGGGGATATCGAACTAATTTCCAATTTCCAATTTCCAATTTCCAAACAAAAGGAAAAAAATCAACTTTTAAACAAGATGTGCGAGAATATAAAACAATGGAGGTTGAGGAAGTTCAGAGTGGGCGGCCGGTTTTGTTGGAGGAGGATTCTCACGGAACATATTTTTTCAACAGCAAGGATTTGAATTTACTTTCGCATTTGCAAGAACTTCGTAGCGCGGGCGTGACGTCGTTTAAAATAGAGGGGCGCAATAAGAGCGTGTTTTATGTGGCCAACGTTTGTAGGGCCTATAGGAGCGTTCTGGATGCAATTGAGACCAAAAAAACAGCTCCTGAGGCCAGAAAAATTCAAAAATGGGCAGCCAAAGAATTGGATAAATTGGCAAATCGTGGCTATACTAAGGGATTTTTGCTTGGAAACGAGCCTGAGCACGGTTTTTCTGGACAACAGGCTAATGGAGATTTTCAGTTCGTGGGTGAGATTTTGGCTAGTTCTGGCGTAGAAATAACTGCCAAGATTCACAATGTGGTGAAGCCTGGTGATAAGCTTGAAATTGTGGATAAGGATAAAAACATTGCTATTAAAGTTTTGGCAATTTACAATCAAGATAGGGAAGAAGTTTCCTCAGCGCACGGTGGACACGGCAAATTGTATTTTTTGAAAATCAACAAGAAAGATATCCAGCCGTATTCATTGCTGAGAAAGATTGCTGGAAAATAAATTTGTTTTGAGTGTGGGTCGCGAGAATACATTTAATCAATAATTTCGAAGTCTGAATTTCGAATTTCGAATCAAATCTGAATGACATAATGTTTCAAACATTTTTGCTCCAGGCTTATCCCTTGGGGAAAAAATTGAATCATTGTAAATTCATTTTTGCTTCAAGCTTATCCCTTGGGGACAAAATTCAAAATTAGAAATTCAAAATTAATTTAATATTATGAACATCCAAGAAATTTACAAGTTGGCAATTGAAATGGGAATCAAAGCTGATTTCCGCAGCAAAGAAAAAATTCAAAAACTTTTGAAGCGCGAGAATGAGAAATATGCCGAACTTTCCAAGGTAAAAAAAGAAATTTTTGATAAGGAAAAATTAACCAATCCGTATTCTGATTCAAAGATTCATTTTGCTGGAGGAAGTAAAAATATAAAAAAAGTGATGGCAGGAATTGATATTGATAGTAGCGAACTGATGATGGCGCGCTATCTTTCTAACCATAATCCAAAAGGGCAAATTGATTTGGTAATCGGACATCATCCAGAAGGAAAGGCTTTGGCTGATTTGTCAGATGTTATGCATATGCAAGCAGAGATACTTAGTCAAAATGGTGTGCCGATCAATATTGCTGAAAGTTTGATGAGAGTTCGAATTAGCGAAGTTAGCCGTGGAGTTAGCGCATCAAATCATTTTAAAGAAGTCGACGCTGCACGCTTGCTAGAAATGAATTTTATGAATTTGCACACTCCTTGTGATAATTTGGTAGCAAGGTTTGTTGAAGCTAAAATCAATAAAGATAAGCCTGAAACAGTGGGCGATGTTTTGAAATCTCTCTTGGAAATTCCAGAATATAAAGAAGGTGCCAAGCGCGGCGCTGGCCCGTGTCTCTTTACTGGTTCGGAAGAAAACAGTGTTGGCAAGATTGCTTTTACGGAAATTACCGGAGGAACCTCTGGAAGTTCTAAATTATATGAAAAAATGTCACAAGCAGGAATTGGTACAATTATCTCAATGCATCAAAGTGAAGAGCATCGCAAAGAAGCAGAGGCTGCTCATATTAACGTGGTAATTGCTGGTCATATTTCTTCTGATTCAATCGGAATGAATTTATTTTTGGATGAGCTGGAAAAGAAGGGAATTGAAATAGTACCATGTTCAGGTTTGATTCGCGTAAGCCGTATAAAAAATGGACTGAAAAAGTAAAAGTTTAAAAATTTTGACATTAAAATTTATTTAAAAATTCAAAAATTGGAAATTAAAAATTTATTTATATGAATTATAAAAAAACAACTTTAAAAAATGGGCTGAGGATTTTGACGATTCCGATGAGTGGAACTCAAACAGCAACTGTGATGTTGATGGTGGGGGTTGGTTCTCGCTATGAAACTGAAAAACAAGCAGGGCTTTCGCATTTCATTGAACATATGCTTTTTAAGGGAACAACAAAGCGTCCAACTGCACAATCAATTTCTGAGGAACTTGATTCAATTGGTGGAGAATTTAATGCGTTCACTTCCAAGGACAAAACTGCATATTATGCCAAAGTTGATTCTCGTCATATTGAAAAAGCGCTTGATGTCGTTTCGGATATTTTCTTGAATTCAAAAATTGAACAAGTTGAAATTGACAGGGAAAGAGGTCCAATACTTCAAGAGCTTAGTATGTATGAAGATGAACCGCGCCGAAGCGTGGGAGATGAATTTGAAAAAATGCTGTACACTGACCAGTCATTGGGGCGAGGCATTGTTGGATATAAAAAAACAATTTCTGATTTCAAACGAAAAGATTTCGTTTCGTATATGAAAAAATATTACTCTGCCAATGAAACTGTTGTTTGTGTGGCTGGAAAGTTTGATGAAAAGAAAATTGTTTCGCAGATAAAATCATATTTTTCTGATTTTCAAGTTGGAGAAAAAGTGGCAATGAAAAAAGTTGTGGAAAAACAATCTTCTCCCAAGGTGCATATTAAATTTAAAAAAACCGATCAGACGCATTTGATTATCGGAACACGAGCCTATCATCAAAATCACAAAGACCGCTATGTGTTGGCAATGCTTTCAGTTATTCTTGGCGGCAATATGAGCAGTCGTTTGTTTATTAAAATTCGCGAACGCCAAGGATTGGCATATTTTGTGCATACTAGTGTGGACACATATCAAGACTGCGGATATATTGCAACTCAAGCTGGCATTGATCATAAAAAAGTTGAGCAAACAATCAAGGCGATTTTGGAAGAATATAAAAAAATATCACTTGAAAAAGTTGATGCAAAGGAATTGCAGAAAGCCAAGGATTATGTGAAAGGACGAGCCGTTATGGGCTTTGAAGCATCGGATGATATGGCAATGTTTTTTATTGATCAAGAAATGCACAAGGAAAAAATTCTTACGCCGAAAGAAGTTTTTGCAAAAGTTGATGCTGTCACGCTTGAGGATATTTTGCGCGTGAGCAAGGATGTTTTCCAAAATAACAAATTAAATCTAGCTATAGTTGGACCACACAAAAACAGCAAGAAAATTGAGGAAATGCTGAAGTTGTAATTTTTGAAATGTTATGTCTGATAAATTAAATAAAAATATTTTGGCGACAGTTATTTATTACGATGGGTTCAATTATCCATTGACTGCTTTTGAAATATGGAAATATTTAATTAGGACTGATTATTACGCACCAAAAAATGATGTCATCAATATCTCCTTGTCTGAAGTTTTCGGGCATCTGCAAGACAAAAGCTTGAATAAATATATTGAACACTTAAACGGTTTTTATTTTCTGAAAGGAAAAAAGGAAATAGTTGAATTTCGAATTGCAAATAATAAAACTTCAACTGGAAAAATAAAAAAATTGCAGAGAGTTGTTTGGTGGCTCAGGTTTTTGCCATTTGTGAGAATGATTGGAATCACGGGTGCGCTTTCAATGAAAAATGCGAAAGCTTCCAGCGATTGGGATCTGCTTATTGCACTTAAATATGGAAAAATCTGGACAGGAAGAACCGTCGTGACAGGAGCACTCCATCTTTTTAAAAAGCGGCGGCACACTTCGAAAGTGGCTGACAGAGTTTGCTTGAATTTTTTTGTGACAGATCAATCGTTGGAAGTTATCACAAAAGACTTGTTTTCAGCCAGTGAATATATGTTTTTCTTCCCGCTTTATGGCGCTGACGTTTATACAAAATTTCAAATAAAAAATAAATGGATCAGAAAAATAAAACCAAATTATGCCCTGGGGGATATTATGCCGCCCAAAGCTATGCTTGATTCTTTTTTTTCAAAGCGGATTAGGGAAATTGGGGAATTCGTGTTTGCTTCAAGTTGGATTGAAAATGTCTTGAAAAAAGTTGAAAAGAAGCGCATTATGAGCAATCCCAAAACTCATCAAGAGGGAAGTTTGATATATGCCAACGATGACGCCCTGGTTTTTCTCCCAAATCCCCATGGACCAGTTGTTTTCGAGAAATTTAAGGAAAAAATAGAACAGCTGAATGGATAGATAGAATATACAACAAAAAATAAAATTATACACTTTTCTGCAGCTGCAGGAAAGTGTATAATTTTGTAAGAATAAAACAAGGTATTTTTGTAGAATGCTTTATTTAAAGCAAAAATGCACCCTTATATTTGACAGAATATCATTTTAGGTGTATACTTACAAATCAGTACTTTTACATCTCAACTTGTGATTTGCCATAGCAGAAAGTGATTTTTTTTGAGATTTTTTCCTGCTGTGGCAAAGCCGATTGGCGACCTAGCCCAACAGTTCTGTATTTAATTTGTAACTGGTTCGTAAGAACATTGTTACAAACATGAAAGGAGATAACAATGAGTGAATTAATGCTCGATGTTGGACAGGCGAATGAAATCAAGCTGGCAGCTCGTCGTGCTGGTGCAACCAACGCTGATCTCAAGAGATTAAGTGAAGGAGATGTATTTGCAAAATTACTTCCATATCTTAGGGGTATGGCCGAAGTTGTTTTAACAAAGCATATCATTGATTGCGATGCCGAGCCTTTTATTCCTGATGGATTGAAAGTAGAAAAGCATTGCAAAGATGGGCAGTTTGAATGGGACATCGATAAGGTTTCATTGCATCTGTCCAAGGAACAGGCGTGCGGTAATTCAATTGAGGGCAACAAGCTTCGTAAGAAGCTGGAAAAAATGCCAATTCTAAACGCTAATGTTTTGGATTATCTATTGAAAAACTCGCAACTTATTCCAGAAGACTGGAAAGGCAAAGCAATATTTTTTTGGGGGACGATTTATCGCCGCTCTGATGGCGGCCTGTACGTCCGTTGCCTCTACTGGCGCGGCGGTCAGTGGGACTGGTTCTACGACTGGCTCGGCCACGATTTCAATTCCAGCCGCCCTGCTCTTTTGCGCGCAAGTTGAAAATTTGTAATTTTGAAACCTTGTTTCTCTTGGATCCTTTGAATTTTTGATCCATTGAAACGAAAAATTAACACCTGTACGATTCTGTGCAGGTGTTTTCTTTTTTGCTATAATAAAAAAGGTAATAGGTGAATATGCGGATGTTTGCCTGTTGGCAGATTCTGGCTACCGAATCCAGTATCCATGCATCGAGAGTATTTGTGTTTGTCATATATGGATTCAAATAGAGTGATGTATGTAGACCTGCCTGCCTGTCGGTTAGGTAGGAACTTTCAAAAAAAGAAGATACTTGGTGTATCGTGCTATGGTATTTTTGATACCGAATAAAATTCAATCCCGAGAGTATTCGAAGGGTGGTGATACAGGAGGCATGATATACATTCGCAACTCTGATGGCAACCTGTACGTCCGTTACCTCAACTGGAACGGCGATCAGTGGAACTGGAACTACAACTGGCTCGACAACGATTTCAATTCCAGCAACCCTGCTATCTTGCGCGCAACTTTCTTTATTTCTCTCCTTCAGATTTTGTGGGAGAGTTTTGTTTTGAAAGAATTTTTCCAAGCCATCCTCCCGACATTCTACCGACCTCGTTTGTTTTTTCTGAGATTAGGATATAGTGTTTTTCCTCAAGTGAGTTTGTTTCCCAAAGAATCATAAGAAATATTTTCAAAAGATCTATTTTCCTTACTATGAATTGCACATAGGGAATCTTTTCTTCTGCTTTCAAAAAGTTTGCGATTGCAATTTTTTCAATAATTTCAATTAGAAGATTGTCAATCTTTTGTCCCAAGGTGTAGCGATGAGTTTTGGGAATTATTTTATAATATTCGCACCATAAAATATACAAACTTTTTGCTTTTTGAAACAATGGGGAAATTGTGTTGGGGGGGGGTCTTAATTGTTGAATTATTATTATGAAAATTCAATTGAGTCATACGTTTGAAAATATTGTTAGTGTCGAAAATTTATTGGCGGCATGGAAAGAATTTGAACGTGGAAAGAAGGGCAGAAAAGATGTGCAAGATTTTTCAATGCACCTTATGGATAATATTTTTTCACTTCATGAGGACCTTTTCAATCATACCTATAAACATGGCGGGTATCAAGCGTTTAAAATAAATGATCCAAAGCCTAGGGATATTCATAAGGCAACAGTACGCGATCGACTTTTGCATCACGCGATTTATCGAACCCTGTATCCATTTTTTGATCGGACATTTATTTCGGATTCATTCTCGTGCAGAAACAATAAAGGCACTCACAAATCCATAAATCGATTTATGGATTTCGGAAGAAAAGTTTCAAAAAACAAAACACAAACTTGCTGGATTTTGAAATGTGACATTAGAAAATTTTTTGCCAATATTGATCACAAAATTTTGCTCGATATTTTGAAAGAGTATATTCCTGATGAAGATATCATATGGCTTTTGGAAAACATTATTAAAAGTTTTTCATCAACAAAAGAAGGTGTTGGACTTCCACTTGGAAATCTTACTTCGCAGCTTTTTGTGAATATTTATATGAACAAGTTTGATCAATTTGTGAAGCATAAATTAAAAGAAAAATTTTATATTAGATATGCTGATGATTTCGTGTTTCTCTCTGAGAATAAAGAAATTCTGGAAGGCAAAATAATTTTGGTTGAAAAATTTTTAGAAAAAGAACTAAAGTTGCAACTTCATCCAGATAAAGTTTTTATTAAAACTCTTTCTTCCGGCGTTGATTTTCTTGGTATGGTTAATTTTTCAAACCATAAAATTTTGCGAACAAATACAAAAAGAAGAATGATGAAAAAACTGAATTCCAAATATTCAGATTTGCAAAACGGTTTGCTTTCAGAAAAATCATTCAATCAATGCCTGCAGTCATATTTCGGAATGTTGACACATTGCGATGGTCACAAAGTCCAAAAAGATATCGAAAATATTATACACTTTCCTGCAGTTGCAGGAAAGTGTATAATATAACAATAGAAATAAATATAATAAAAAATAATTATGGAAAAGAAAGTGGAAAAGGAAAAGAAAATAAAAAAAGAGAATTTCAAAAAGGCGATTACAAAAAGTGTATTGAAAAATAGTCTGACGGCAACGGCTTGGGTGTTTAGCACTGTTTTTGAATTAGGGGAGATAACAATAAGTTCGTTTCTTTCTCCGTCTTTGTATGCGGATTTGCCAAGTGGAAATCCATTTGCAATTAGTGGTACTGCTAGCAACAAAAGAAAATCAAAATTTAAGGAAATTACAATAAGACAAAGCATTCGCAGACTTCGTAAACATGGATTTGTAGAAGAAAAAAATTCTAAATATATCTTGACTGCTAAGGGGCAGGAATTAGCCAAATTTATTTTAGGGAGAAAAAAGAGTCAGACAAAAAAATGGGATGGAAAATATCGGGTGGTTATTTTTGATATTCCAGAGAATAAAAACAGAGTTCGTAATTGGTTGCGGGAAGAGTTGTATGTTTTAGGATATAAAAAATTGCAGAATAGTGTGCTGATTGGAAAAGATGCTTTGCCAGATGATTTAGTGCTAGAAATAAAAAAGCAGAAGGTGGGGAATTGCGTAAATTATTTGTTGGTCGATAAAGTTTATAAAAATATCTTCTAAATACGCATTTCTGTACTGTATTCTCAGTTATACACTTTCCTGCACCTGCAGGAAAGTGTAAGTCTACTCCAATGCAACATGAGCTTGAAATGAATACCCATTCTAACGCAAGATGAGCTTGAAGGGGCTAAATCTGCTAAGATATGGGGTAATTCGTAAGCCAGTACCCTATGACAGTTAATATGGA